>OGGH01000104.1_pt1 | contig 88269 bp, 75 predicted proteins | sample 1571161 | NCBI WGS metagenome assembly OGGH01 (sample SAMEA2582053, study PRJEB24529) | metagenome | biome: Human gut stool | place: China | collected 2011 | reverse complement strand
GCAATTAACATAACCTGCAAAAATCCGTAACACCACCAACAGGCGGCAGTTCATACGTTAAACTCCGGTTTTAGAATGGAAGTCCCCCTAAACCACCCATGCCTCCGGTGATTTTTGCCATAGAACTCTGGCTTTCCTCATCGAGTTTACGGAATGCTTCATTGGTAGCTGCCATGATAAGATCCTCTAACATCTCGATATCATCCGGATCAACAACTTCCTCGGATAATTTGATCTTTGTCACTTCATGTTTTCCAGAAACTGTTACTTCAACTGCTCCGCCGCCTGCTGTTGCAGTTACTTCTTTTTCTTCTAACTCTTTCTGAGCTTCCTCCATCTGACGCTGCATTCTCTGTGCCTGTTTCATCAGATTATTCATATTTCCAGGCATACCACCTGGGAATCCACCTCTTTTTGCCATTGTAATTCCTCCATAATTGTTTTCAACTCATGATATATAAAGACTGTCGAGCAAGGCTCGTATAGATAGCGATCATGAAGCTATGCTACATGATAATATAATTTTCCAGATTCGTCCAGCTGGAAATTAGAAATCATCTTCTTCAATCTCAAAATTGATAAGTTGTCTGAGATCCGGATAAATCTCCTCACTCGCGTGTCCGGTGTCATTTTGTTTCACCTGAAGTTCCACTTCTTTTCCAATCCGCTCTGCAATCATCATTTTCAGACTGTCCTGACATTCTGAACGATTTTCCGAAATGTACTCATACGCATTCGGATCTTCAAATACCAGAAGCAGACAGTTATTTGGTCCAAGTGTTGGAACTGCCTTATTCAGATAGGTTTTGGTAATTCCGGTAAGCTGGGACAGGATTCCCTTCCAGTTTCCAATAATCTGTTTGATGTCCTCCGGGATTGCTTTCGGAAGCTCCATTTTTGCAATTTCTTCCGATGCAGTTACCTCACTGCCCTGCCTGGGGCTTTGGGATTGTGCAACAACAACACCTTTTTCCAGCTTTTTTTCCAGACTGTCCACACGGTCTATGAGTGATGTATAATCTTTTTCCATTTCTGGTTTACATAACTTTATTACATTTATTTCAATCAGAATACGCTTCTGCGTTGCATACTTGATCTGATTGCTGAGTTCTGAAAAAATACGGATGTATCTCATTAAGATTTCCGGATCGACCATTTCCGCTTCTTCTTTTAACAATGCAAGGTTATCCGCAGAAATGTCAAGTACATCTTCCATATTATCTGAGCTCTGGACAAGAAGAAGATTTCGCAGATACCATGTAAAATCTGTGACAAACTGCCCCATCTCGCGTCCTTCAATGACCATCCCGTCAATCACCTGAATTGCCCCGGTCACGTTTTTATCCAAAATCTGTCTGAGCAAGCGGCTGAACACTTCCGTATCTACTGCGCCAAGCGTCTCAAGCACTTTTTCATATGTCAGTTCCTGCCCCAGATAGAATGCAATGCACTGATCCAAAAGGCTCAATGCATCCCGCATGGAACCATCTGCTGCCTTGGCAATGTAACGGATTGCCCGCTCCTCCACATTTACCTGCTCTTTTTCCATAAGATCCGTCAGGCGTCCTGCAATCGTATCAATGGAAATTCTCCGGAAATCGTATCGCTGGCAACGAGATAAAATCGTTATCGGAATCTTGTGTGCTTCCGTTGTGGCAAGAATAAAAATAACGTATGACGGTGGCTCCTCCAACGTTTTTAACAGTGCGTTGAACGCTCCTATGGAAAGCATATGAACCTCATCGATAATGTATACTTTGTATTTTCCTTCGGTCGGACGGTATTCCACTTCCTCACGGATCTGACGGATATTGTCCACGCCATTGTTGGACGCCGCATCGATCTCGATCACATTCATGGAACTGCCCGCCGCGATCGCTTTACAGGTCGGACATTCCCCACAAGGGCTGCCATCCACCGGATGCTCACAGTTGACTGCTTTTGCAAAAATTTTTGCGATCGTCGTTTTACCAGTTCCTCTTGTTCCGCAAAATAAGTAGGCATGTCCAATACGATCTGCTTTTATCTGGTTTTTCAAAGTTGTTACGATATGATCCTGTCCTTTTACATCTTCAAATTCCTGTGGACGGAATTTCCGGTACAACGCCGTATATGACATGCTGTTTTTCCTCTCTTAGTTATGCCCGGCTCTGACGATGCAGTTTGCCGGGCATTCATTTTTTATGTTTTTAATCACCAAAACTGATTCCGATACGTTTTGCTTCCTGAATCATCTGGCAGTCCGGATCAACGGTTTTCAATTTGCCGGAAACCTCTGCCAATGGCACACGTTTTGTCTCTCCATTGATCATTGCAATCATGCAGCCGTAATCTTCCTCAATGATTGCCTGTGCTGCTGCAGAGCCAAGTCTGGTACAGAGCACTCTGTCATATGGACATGGGCTTCCGCCCCGCTGTGTATGTCCCGGAACCGTAACACGGACCTCAACGCCTGCTGCTTCATAAATCTGATCCGCAATCTCATAGGAAACGGACGGATATTTGCGGTCGGCCACTTTTGCCTTGTATGCTTTCTTTGTCAGGGATGAATCCTCCTTGGAAATCGCACCTTCCGCAACTGCAAGAATTGTAAATCCTTTTCCTGCTTTTGTTCTCTTGTTGATAGCTCCTATCACTTTATTGATATCATATGGAATCTCCGGAAGCAGGATAATGTCCGCACCACCGGCAATTCCTGCATATAACGTCAGCCAGCCGACTTTATGTCCCATAACTTCCACGATAAATACACGGTTGTGAGAAGCTGCTGTCGTATGAATGCAGTCGATTGCCTCTGTCGCAATGTTGATCGCGCTCTGGAAACCAAAGGTAACATCGGTTCCATAAATATCATTATCGATTGTCTTTGGAAGATGAACCACATTTAAGCCCTCTTCCCGGAGAAGGTTTGCCGTTTTCTGCGTTCCATTGCCGCCAAGGATCACAAGACAGTCCAGATTTAATTTATGATAAGTCTGCTTCATTGCCTCTACTTTATCGAGACCATTCTCATCCGGCACACGCATCTGTTTGAATGGCTGACGGGAAGATCCTAAGATTGTTCCACCTTTCGTGAGGATTCCGGAAAAATCTGCTGAAGTCAAAAGACGGTAATCTCCATAGATCAGCCCTTTGTATCCATTGTGAAATCCGTATATCTCAAGTTCATCAACATTTTCACTCAAACCTTTTACCACACCACGCATAGCAGCATTCAGTGCCTGACAGTCACCGCCGCTTGTCAACATTCCGATTCTTTTCATACGTAAACAGTCCTTTCTCATTACTATATTAAATGATTCCATTGCTAATCTAGATTATAATATATTTTTTTAACAGGTACAACTATTTCAAAGCTTGCAGATTATAGAAAATATGGTATACTAAACAAGTATTTTTATACAAAAAGAAAAGCGTATCACGTTTTTCTATGGAGATATACCCAAGTGGCTGAAGGGTCCGCACTCGAAATGCGGTAGGTCGGTAAATGTTCCGGCGCGCGAGTTCAAATCCCGCTATCTCCGCTAAAAAAGGATATCGCATGGTAATTCCATGCGATATCCTTTTTATATTAAAATTTGCTTTCGAAAATACTTTATTTCACATCTGTCACTTCGTAACCTGCATCTACAACTGCCTGTTTTAATGCTTCTACAGAAGCATCGCCTGTTACGACTGCATTTTTGTTTTCAAGGCTTACGGTAACTTCTGTTACGCCTGCGACCTCTTTTAATGCTTTCTCTACATGTGCCTGGCAATGGGCACACATCATGCCTTCGATTGAAATTGTTGTTGTCATAGTTGATTCTCCTTTATCATTGTTTGTTGATTTTATATTATTATCCAGTGCATTGTGCTGGTTAATATCTGCAATTGTACTTGCAGCGACATCCTGATGCGGTTCACTTTGTGTCTTTTTCGCATCATGCAGTTTTACCCATCTTAACCGGAGTGCATTACTTACCACACATACGCTGCTCAGACTCATGGCTGCTGCACCGAACATCGGGTTCAATTTTATCTGGAAAAGCGGATACAAAACACCAGCTGCAAGCGGGATTCCGATACTGTTGTAAAAGAATGCCCAGAACAAATTTTCTTTGATGTTGCGGATCACGGCTTTACTTAATTTTACTGCACCTACAGCGTCAAGTAAATCGTTTTTCATCAGTACGATATCAGCGCTCTCGATCGCTACGTCTGTTCCTGCCCCGATCGCAATTCCCACATCTGCGGAGGCAAGTGCCGGTGCATCGTTGACGCCGTCACCGATCATCGCTACTTTATGTCCTGCCTGTTTTAAGGCTGAGATTTTCTCCTCTTTCTGTGTTGGCAGAACCCCGGCGACCACCTCATCGATACCAACCTGCTCTTTGATCGCCTGTGCGGTCACTTCGTTGTCACCGGTTAACATAATGACATGTATGCCGTAATCACGGAATTTCTGTACCGCCTCTTTACTGGTCGGTTTTACCACATCTGCAACTGCCACAATTCCAAGGAACTGTTTTTCATCTGCAAAAAGAAGTGGTGTCCTGCCCTGTTTGGCAAGTGCCTGGATCTGGTTTTTCTGTTCTGTGGAAAGGCTGATCCCTTTCTCTTCCATCATCTTCTCATTTCCGGCATAGTAGTGTGTACCGGACATTGTACCTTCGATTCCTTTTCCAAATAAAGCGTTGAAATCTGTTACTTTTTCCAGGGAAATATTGTTTGTCAAACAATAGTTTACAATCGCCTCGGCAAGCGGATGTTCGCTGCCTTTTTCAAGACTTCCTGCAATCTGAAGAAGCTGCGTTTTATCTGCATTCTTTCCGGCAGCACAGATAATATCTGTCACGACAGGTTTTCCCTGCGTGATAGTTCCCGTCTTATCTAACACAACGGTGTCGATCTGATGTGCCGTCTCTAATGCGTCACCGGATTTGATGAGGATCCCGTTCTCTGCACCTTTTCCGGTTCCAACCATGATCGCTACCGGTGTTGCAAGACCAAGTGCGCACGGACACGAGATCACAAGCACTGCAATCGCAGTTGACATGGCAAACTCAAACGTTGCGCCGGAGATCAGCCAGATAACTCCTGTGATCAGTGCAATGGTAATAACGGCCGGCACAAAGACTCCGGCAATTTTATCTGCCATTTTTGCAATCGGGGCTTTGCTTGAGGAAGCTTCCTCAACCAGCCTTATGATCTGCGCAATTGTAGTGTCTTCACCGACTTTTGTTGCTTTTGCACGGATGAGTCCGGATTTATTTATGGATGCAGAGACAATGGTATCTCCCTCCTGTTTTGGCACCGGAATGCTCTCACCTGTGATCGCAGATTCGTCAAAAGAGGATTTTCCCTCCAGCACGATACCGTCCACTGCAACCGATTCACCCGGTTTTACAAGGAAGATTTCTCCTTTTCCCACATCTGCTGCATCCACGACCTGCTCCACACCATCTCTTACAACCGTCACGGTCTTTGGTGCGAGATTCAGAAGTTTTGTGATCGCCTCGCTTGTTTTTCCCTTGGACTTCGTCTCAAGATATTTTCCAATGGTGATCAGTGTCAGGATTGTTCCGGCTGACTCAAAGTATAAGTCGTGGGCATACTGATGTACGACCGCCATGTCGCCATGTCCCATCGCATAACCGATACGGTAAATGGCAAAAATACCATAGAGGATTGCCGCACCCGCACCGATTGCGATCAGGCTGTCCATGTTCGGGCTTCTGTGCCACAATGTCTTAAATCCGTTTTTAAAATATTTCTGATTTGCGATCAAAATTGGCAGCAACAGTAAAAACTGTGTAAACGCATAGGTGATTGCATTCTCATTTCCATGCAGAAAGTTCATGGTAAACGGCGGCATCGGAATGTTGAGCCACTGATATATCATATGTCCCATGGACACATACATCAACGGTATCCAGAAAATCAGTGAGACGATCAGTCTCTTTTTCATGTTTTTCACATTCTGCTCTACGGCTGAAAGTCCATTGTTTTCCTGACTGCCAGACTGTCCGGACGTTTTTGCCCCGGATTTTGCGTGCTCGTCTTTCACCGCCGCACCGTATCCGGCATCCTCCACTGCCTTGATAATTCCTGCTGTATCAAGTTTATTCTCATCAAATTCGACCTGCATACTGTTTGTCAGCAGATTCACGCTGACATTTTCCACCCCGGTAAGCTTTCCCACACTTTTCTCCACATGGGATGAGCAGGCGGAACAGGTCATGCCTGTAACATCAAATCTCTCTTTCATGTATGTCGTCCTTTCCTGTTATGTTCTGCTTTTGAATATCAGAGCGCACTATTTCATCAGTTTCTTCAAAAGTTCGCACAATTCATCGACTGCCTCTTCATTTCCTTCGCGGATATCCTCCGAAACACAGGTTTTGATATGTCTTGCCAGAAGTTCTTTGTTAAACCCATTCAAAGCCGCCTGGATTGCTGACACCTGTGTGAGAATATCCACGCAATAACGATCGTCCTCCACCATCGCCCTGATCCCACGCACCTGTCCTTCAATGCGGCTCAAGCGTGTCATGAGCGCTTTCTTCTCCTGCTCATCACGCTGTTTATGTTTTACATTGCCATCCTCATTGCCTTTACAACAACATGTCATAACCTCCACATCCTTTCTGTCCATCGCACCCTCATTTTGTTATCTGAGTATTATTTTCTACCACTTATGATATTGTCATTCATTATATTCAATATACCCCTGTGGGGTATATTGAATATAGTACAGGATAACAGAAAAGTCAAGCATCATTATTTACTATTTTTCTCAATAACAAAATTTCTATTACCGTTCACTTGTCTTTCGTTCCCATAACAATTCCTAACTTAACAATGCAAACAATATAAGTTCATGCTATAATATACATATGCAATGAGCAGTGCCAATCGAGACTGTGCTTCATAATATAAGAAAGACTATAACGGATAATTGCGAAACTCCTAAAAACGTGAATGAAATTGTTCAAAATTAACAAAAGCTTGAGAAAACACTGGGGAGCGGTCGGCACTTAGAAGGCAGGTGCGGCATAAGCCGTGACTGGCTTCTTAGTACCGCTACCAGCGACACGTAGCGGAAGCGTGTTTTCGAAAATTTTGTTAATTTTGAACAATTTAAAGCAACTTTGCCAGAGTTTCGCATTCCCCAAAAAACCAGAGAAAGGACTTCCCTATGCTTTTGAAAAAAGAAAAACCCGCCCAGATCGATCCCCTCGAAAACTGGCCGGAACATTATTATGAGATAGAAAATGCCAAAGAAAGAAAAGAGATTCTCGCTCAGGCGATCAGCCGGGGGCTGGATCTTCCAAATGATAATTACCGTATGAAATTGCTGGAAAAACGTTATGGAAAAGACGGAAAGAGCGATGCCTTCATGAAAGCATGGATGATGATCAAAGCATCCGGTGCTGCCGGAATTTCTTTTTTCAACAAGCGGCATCTGCAAAAAGAATTAAAACAATATATGAAAGATCTCTGTCTGCTCGAATACGCACCTGAGAATGAAACAGAACAGGCAGTTCTGCTGACAGAGTGGGAAAATTTTGCGAAAGTTCTGCTTGCCTCCTGCACGGGAAGCAAAACTTATTGCTCCACTCTTTTTGGCATTGTGCCGATCAAAGATGCATCCGTTGCAAGAAAAATCGCGGAAGAGATCGACTTCGTCACAAGAACTTACCCACAAAAGCTCGAACTTGCTGACGAATTCGCTCCGTTCCGCAAAGTGATGGTCAACACCTACTGTAATATGATAGAAAATGGTTCTTCCTACTGGTACGAAGTTGTAAACTCCTGATCAGAGTAATCCCTGATGAGAATCAATAAAATCAGATTAATCCCTGGATTAGGATAAATAAAATCAATACCGGAAGCACAAACTGGAAATATGGTTTTAATCCTTTTGCGATCTTAAGACCTTTTCCAGTATTTGCTTCTTCCAGATAGTTATCAAATCCCCATCCCCATTTTGTGACGCAGAATAACAGGTAAATAAGGGAACCACCCGGAAGCAACAGATTGCTCACAATGAAATCCTCACTGTCTAACACATCCCTGCCACCGATCAGGTGCAGATCACTCCACACATTATATCCGAGTACACATGGCATGCTGGCAATCAGTATGATCACACAGTTGACCAGTGCCGCTTTTTTCCGATTCCAGCCAAACATATCCATACAAAATGACATGATGTTTTCAAATACCGCAATAATCGTGGAAAAGCTTGCGAAAGTCATAAACAAAAAGAACAGTGTTCCCCATATACGACCGCCTTCCATATTTACAAATACGTTTGGAAGCGTGATGAAAATGAGTTTTGGTCCTGCCCCGACTTCCACGCCGTAGCTGAAACATGCCGGGAAAATGATCAGTCCTGCCATGATTGCCACAAATGTATCCAGTGCACAGATTCTGACACCTTCTCCTGCAAGACTGTTATCACGACCCATATAGCTTCCGAAGATCTCCATGGCTGCAACTCCGAGACTTAAGGTAAAGAACGCCTGATTCATTGCCGCTGAAACGGCATTTCCAATGCCCACTTCCCTCACCGTTTCCATATTTGGGATCAGATAAAAACGTACACCCTCGCCCGCACCGGATAAAGTAAAGCTGTGTACCGCAAGGATCACGATCAGGCCAAGCAAGGCACTCATCATGACTTTGCTTATTTTTTCCAGACCATTCTGCAATCCTCTGCTGCACACAAAAAAGCCCAGAATGACCGTGAGTATCATCCAGAAACTCATCTGCAACGGGTCTGCAAGCAGGTTGGAAAATACTGCTCCGGCAGCCTCCGCATCCATGCCAGCCTGAAATTCACCCGTCAGGAATTTATAAAAATAAGTTGTCATCCACCCGGAAACTGTCGTGTAATACATCATCAGCATGTAGCAGCCAAATATCGCTGCCCAACCGTGAAGATGCCACTTGCTTCCCGGTTTTTCTAACGCCTTGTAACCTAACACGGCACTCTTACGGCTTGCACGTCCCACGGCAAGTTCCATCGTCAGAACCGGAAGTCCCATGGCAATCAGGAACACGAGATAAAGCAGCACAAATAGCCCTCCGCCGTTTTCGCCCACGACATAAGGAAATCTCCACACATTTCCGATTCCGATGGCGCATCCGGCACTTACCAGAATAAATCCCAGACGTGATTTAAAAGATTCTCTTTTCATAATCTGATCCCTGACTAGATGTTTAACAGATCACTATATACTTTTAATGCTCCGTCTGTGTCATGTGCAAGAACACGTTTTGCAAGAACTTTTCCAAGCTGAACGCCTTCCTGATCGAAGCTGTTGATATTCCATAAGAATCCCTGGAACATAACTTTGTTCTCAAAATGAGCAAGTAAAGCGCCAAGAGTCTTTGGATTTAATTCCTCACCGATGATGATGGAAGATGGACGTCCACCTTCAAAATTCTTGTTGCGGTCGTCGTCTGCCTTACCACATGCAAATGCTACGATCTGGGCTGCAACGTTTGCGCAGAGTTTCTGCTGGCTTGTGCTGTCCTGTATCACAACATCCGTTCCGATCTGGCTGTTCTTAAATCCGATGAACTGAAGCGGAACAATATCTGTTCCCTGATGTAATAACTGATAGAAGGAATGCTGCCCATTTGTACCAGGCTCACCGAAGATCACCGGTCCTGTCACGTAATTTACAGGCTCACCAAAACGGTTTACAGATTTACCGTTAGACTCCATGTCTAACTGCTGTAAATGTGCAGGGAAACGGCTCAAAGCCTGGGAGTATGGTAAAACGGCTGTAGCCGGGTAGCCGAGTACATTACGCTCATAAACTCCGATCAATGCGTCGAGCATTTCCGGATTCTCTAACATATTTTTATTTAAAGAAAGTTTGTCTTCTTCTGCTGCACCGTCTAAGAACTGTGCAAACACCTCCGGTCCAAATGCCAGGGATAATACAGCTCCGCCAACTGCTGATGTAGAAGAGAAACGTCCTCCGATATAATCATCCATGAAAAATGCTGCCAGATAATCATCACTCTTTGCCAGAGGAGATGTCTCACTTGTAACAGCGATCATATGCTTAGAAGCATCCAGTCCTGCATTTTTCAATGCATCTTTTACGAAAGACTCATTCGTCAATGTCTCTAATGTTGTACCTGATTTTGATACAAGTACGAAAATGGAATGTGCAACATCAATAGAAGCTAATACTGCTGCTGCATCATCCGGGTCTACATTGCTGATGAATTTTGCTTCCATCTTGAATGTGTTGTTTTTCTTTGCCCAGTTCTCCAGTGCAAGATACATTGCACGTGGTCCAAGGTCACTTCCGCCAATACCGATCTGAACTACAGTTGTAAACTTTTCACCTGCTGCATTTGTGATCTCTCCGGCATGTACCTTGTTTGCAAAATCAGCAATTCTATTCTGCTGTTCTACATAAAAAGAACGTTTGTCTACGCCATCTGCCTCGACCGCATCACCCAGCTGTCCGCGTGTCATATGATGAAGCACAAGACGTTTCTCGCCTGTATTCACAACTTCACCATTATAAAGAGCTGCAAATTTTTCAGAAAGCTGTGCTTCCTCCGCTAATTTTGCAAGTGCTGCAAGTGTGTTATCATCCACTTTTTTTGCAGCATAATTATATGCAAGTCCCTCTGCCATCGGTGTGCTGTATTTCTTCACACGCTCTGCGCCGTTTTCTCCGGACATTACTTTTGTCAGGTCAACCTCTGCAACCTTTGACAATTCTTCAAAAGAAGTAAGGGTATCTAAATTCTTCCACTCCATGGTGTTATCCTCCTTAATTTGCCTTTTATTTATACAACCGTGAAAAATTATACTATTAAATGTAATCGAATTCAAGTAGTGCAATACACCAAAAAAAGAGTCTCTTTCGAAATTTTGCTTAAAAATTTCACAAAAGAGACTCTCTTTTTATTTTCTATTTCTGATTTGCCGGTTCCATATTCACGGAACGTCCTTTGATCTTCACATTTTTCATGGCTTCTAATACTTCTTTGCCATACTCTCTCGGCACTTCCACGAAGGTGTATTTGTCGTACATATCGATCGCACCAACGAGTTTTCCAGGCATTCCTGACTCACCTGCGATGGCACCTAAGATATCGCCCGGTTTCACGCGGTCTTTTTTACCGATGTTAATAAAGAGACGAACCATACCTTCTTCGGCTCCGGTGTTATCCCAGTCGATCTCGCCATTCTCTCTGTCATTTTCCAGATTCACCTGACCGAGTGCCTGTTTTAAGAAGGCTGCTGCAATATCCATTGCGGTATAATCGGAATCATTGACCTGCTTTTCGATGATCTCGATCATCTCTTTTAAATCTTCATTCTCAATGATCTCACCGATTCCCTGCATTACTTTCTCTGCCTTGATCTGTGCCACATCATCCGAAGATGGGATTGGCATTGCAAGGATCTTGGTCTTGCAGTAACGCATGATATCTTTTAACTTGTAAACCTCTTTTCCTTTTACAAAAGTGAAAGCACGTCCGGTACGTCCTGCACGTCCGGTACGTCCGATACGGTGTACATAATACTCGTCATCCTGTGGAATATCATAATTGAATACTGCTTCCACATCATCAACGTCAATTCCTCTCGCAGCAACATCTGTAGCAATCAGGATCTCCACACGTCCGGAGCGGAATGCCTTCATGACACGGTCACGCTGTGCCTGCTTCATATCGCCGTGAAGCCCCTCTGCCATATAACCGCGGCTCTTTAACTCCTCGGAAAGCTCGTCCACCATTTTCTTGGTATTACAGAATACGAGGGAAAGCTTTGGATTGTAGTAATCTAACAGTCTTGTCAGGACTTCGGTCTTGTCCTTGCGTTTGACATCATAATAATACTGCTCGATGCTTGGCACGGTCAGTTCTTTTTTTACCACCTTAATGGTCACTGCGTCATGCTGATATTTCTTTGTGATATCTAAAATCGGCTTTGGCATGGTCGCAGAAAACAGAACCGTCTGTCTTCCCTCTTCCGGGATATATTCCAAAATCGTCTCGATATCCTCACGGAATCCCATGTTCAGCATCTCGTCCGCCTCATCTAAAACGATCGTATTGACTGCCTCGCAACGGATCGTTTTTCTGCGGAGATGATCCATGACACGTCCCGGTGTACCGATAATGATCTGTGCACCGCCTTTTAATGCCTTGATCTGACGGTTGATATCCTGTCCGCCGTATACCGGAAGGATTTTCACGCCATGCATATATTTGCTTAATTTACGGATTTCTTCCGACACCTGGATTGCAAGCTCTCTGGTTGGTGAGAGGATGATCACCTGTGTCTTTTTATTATTTGGGTCTACTTTGTGAAGCACCGGGATACCAAAAGATGCTGTCTTTCCGGTTCCTGTCTGTGCCTGTCCGATCACATCGACTCCTGACATCACAACCGGGATCGCCTGACTCTGGATCGGAGTCGCCTCTTCAAATCCCATCTCTTTGATAGCACGGAGTACCTGTGGATATAAATCTAATTCATCAAATCTTACTGTTTCCATATATTTTCCTTTCGTGCGAATGCGCAGTCGTATACGTTAGCATATTGTCGCCATTTTGTCAACTATTTTGTCAGAATACCCGTATCACATCCGGCACGATCTATGTACCCCGGCTTCCATGAAAAAGAAAGCTGGGTTAATATGAAAAGCAATCGAATACTCCCTGTTTTTCATCCATATCCAAGCAAAATCCAGTCGTCGTACACTCCACATGTATTTCTGTTTTTCCCCTGTAAAAATGTGATATGCCCGTCACCTCTAAAAAAGCTGCCGTAGCAATAGTTCGATTGCGGATTGCTCATTATAACTTATGCCAATTTTCCTCTAAGGTTCCACTTTTTCCTGTTTTGAGGATAAATCCAGCTCCTGCCCACGGATATCCGCAATACAGATATCATTTCTGCTTCTCTTCTTTACCTGATATAACAACATATCTGCAGTATGTAGAAAATCCCAGCTCCTGTTTCCGTTCTCCGGAACTCCATACGAAATTCCCTGGGAGATCGTCACGATCGGCAAAGCCTTGGAATATAAATGCTCCAGTTTCAGATCCATAATATTCTGCCGGAGTGCAGCTGCCTTCGCATGCACTTCCTCCGCACTTGCACCTGCGTAAATGATAATAAATTCATCTCCGCCATATCTCGCACAGAACGTCTGTCTGTCTTCCATTTTTTTCAGCTCATCTGCAATTGCTATAATGCACTCATCGCCCTGCTGATGTCCATAATTGTCATTATACTGCTTAAAAAAGTCAATATCTAAAATCTCCATTGCAAGCGGAAGCCTGTGCTCATAACAGTAATCTAATACTTTGTCCGAATAATCATTCAGGCGGTAACGGTTTGCCAGTCCGGTCATCTGATCTGTCTCCGACTGTTTCAGCAGCTTCACATTGACTGCTTCCATCTCCCTGCGGCTCTCATTTGCCCGTTCAAGAGAACTTCTGACATAAAGCATGTTGACGATCATATCTTTGTTCTCGCGCTCCATGATCTCGGAAAGCTCATAATACAGACCAGCTGCCTGCAGATAACCTGCATTGTCCTGATTCTTGCGGTAGCCTTTGATCTTAATGGAAATGACTCTGCGCTGCAGATTGATCACACCTGAATCTTTCACGATCCGATCCAGTTTCTCAACGATCATCCACAACACATCATCCCGGCCGATCTCCAGCATCAGCCCACAAAAATCACAAAGGTCGTCAAACACCTCCATGATCTGCACATTTTTATTGATTATTTCCACAATCTCCTGGATCTGTGCATCTCGTCTCACATAATTGTGGATCAGATGATAATACCTTGCCTTCAGGCAGTCCACATATAAAATATCTATGTCCTCATAATAAGACGCACATTCCGCATCCAGTTTTTCTATATAAGCATGTGTCTTATCTAACATCCCCTGCAGCATATAGCAGCGTGCCAGATTCACGTAACTGGCCATCAGTCCGACATAATTTTCCTTCACATCCGGATTACTTTTGCAATATGAATGAGCCTTTTCGAAATAACTTTGTGCCTCGTGATACACACCATTTTCCATGTACAGATTACCAAGATTCTGCATGATGCTGATCTCCATCTTAGTAATCCCATATTTACGACAGTAATTCAATCCTGTCAGATAGTAATCCATCGCTGCAGACACATTTCCCTTGTTGACAGAAGAGATTGCCATCAGGTTGTAAGACCTTGCGATCAGCTCCCACTGTCCGGTCTGTCCTAACAGATGGATTGCCTGCGCAATGTTGTGGAACATGTGCTCCACATCATTCAGCAGATAGTAAGTTTCCCCACTGTAAAAATATGCAAAACCAAGAAGTGCCGCATCTTTATGTTCCTTTGCATACCGTTCTATATCAAGACAGCATTTGAGTGTATGCTCTGCGTCCTTTCCTCTGCTATTCAAAACTTCCTGTTTCCATGCGTTTACCACGTCATTTGATCCATGAACTCCCATGCAGTCTCTTCCTTTCTGCCTGTTTTCGGTATTTCAATAAAATTTATTATAATCCAGAAATTCCGTGTGTTCAAGAAAAAGGAAATTTTTGCTATTCAAAAAATTCGATCGGATCGACCGGTACCCCATCTTTTCGAAGTTCAAAATACAGGTTACTGCCCTCAACAGAATAATATTTTGTCGGTTCTGTCACATAACCGATCACATGACCTGCCTCCACATAGTCTCCCACTGCAAACTCCGGTTCCTTAAGCTGTCCGTAGACTGCGAGATACCCATCTCCCAAATCCTCTGTCACGGTACATCCTGTCACTTCATTTGTCTCAATACTCTGGATTTTTCCTTTTGCTACCGCATAAACTTTGCTGTTGACATCCCCGGCAATGATGACCGCCGGATTGTATTTGTACTGGTCTAACGTCGCAAAATACACCGTCGAGTCCATGCTGTAATCTAAGATCACATTTCCTTCCATCGGCCATAAGATGCCATCTTCCGCAGCAAAATGAAGTGCCTGGGAAGTGTTTCCTGTCGGTGCCACCTCTTCCTGTCCACTGTCTGCTTCCTCACTCTCCTTTTCTACCTCTGCTGTCTCTGTGCTCTGTGTCTGCGGTTTTAAAATAGAAGCAACCTGATCTGCCTCTGTCTCTTCCTCCATTGCCACATTCTGGTTCTCCGTGTCCATCTCTGCTGCAATTTCCTGTTCTAACTGCTTTCTCTCCTGTTCCTGTCCTCTGCTATATAAAACAGTCATGCCGACTGCTGCAAGGATTACCAGCGTGCCTGCAATGATATACTGTTTTTTCTGCCAGAAGGCTGCCCATCCGTGATTCTTTCTCATATTTTTCACCGTCCATTGTTTATTTAGCAGAATACATTTACTGCTATTAACAATAGTGTTGCCACATTCAGACGGTTTATTCACAGTAATTGGAATCGTTTTTCATTCCACATTTTCCAGCTCTGTACCGGGAAAAAAATACTGTAAAATTTTTCTGTAATCCTCCCCTTTTTCAGCCATTTTCTGTGCTGTATACTGGCTCAGGCCAAATCCGTGTCCATGTCCCTTCGTTACGATCCGGATCTTGCCAGGTTCCAGTTCTGTCACATTAAAATTTGCGGATTTTAACCCAAGTTCCCCACGCAGTTCCTCTCCTGTGTAGGATTTCCCATTCATCTGTGCCTTTGTGACATACCCGGCACTATCCTTCTCTTCGATCGTGATCTCCTGATCCAGATACAGCACCGAAAGATAATCCGGCGCCTGTGCATCCTCATAACATGCCACACCTGAAAGATATGGCATATCCGAATCCGGATATAATTCTTCCATATTTCTTGTATTGCCCGCACTCACTGCATGGTATGCAGCATATATGTAATGGTTCCGGTACTGCAGCGTCTCTCCGTCTGTCTCCTGTATCGCCTCCTTTATCTTCCCTTCCGCCTCGGAAAAATAGTCGCCCCACAGCTCCTGCAGTTCGCCCATTGTCATCCGCCCCGGAAGCTCTGTCCCCGTCTCCTCTGCTGCCTTAAGGTTTGTACGGGCGATCACACACTGGGCTTTGATACATTCCTCTGGTGCATCTGCGCTTATCTCCTTTGCGACAATGCAAAAAAGCATGTCCGCATCCTCCTCTGTTTCCGCTGTCCGGTTTACATTTCCCAGCAATTCTTCCAGCTGCATTTTCTGGCAAAAAATGGTGAGGAAAAGTGGTATGAGCAGCAAGAGCAGAAGTATGGTCAGCATCGTGTTTATTCTTTTTGCCAAGTTTTTTCTGTGCATAAAAAATCTCCATCCCATATACAAGTATATGAGACGGAGTCAGCTTTTATGAATCAAATTTTATCAGGAGTTCCTGTGGAAAGTTTATGCCTGACCTCAGGGATTCTGTTGTCTGCAAAAAGTTATGATACACCGATACGAATATGGCAGGTGCTTTCGAATGAAAATGTTCGGCTTGTTGATTTGTCTGATGTCATGTTTGGACTTTCTGATTATTTATGTTCATTCAGAGCTGGACACTTCACGCCAAATGTGCGCCCGGGACAAACTCATTGCGAAAGAATCGTGCAGGAGTTAATACAGCAATATCAGCAGTTGTCCAGTCAAAAATTATCTGAACAGCTTAATTTTTGACTGGTTATAAACAATGCTGATAGCTGTATTTACTCCTGCCAGATTCTTGAGTTGAGTTTGTCCCGGGCGCACATTTGACGCGGAGTGTTCAGCTATGAATGTACATAAACCGTCAGTCCAAACATGACATCGGACAAATTTACACAATCCTCACGAATTTTCATTCGAAAGCACCTGCCATATTCGTATTGGTGTATTTTTACGTTATGATCAGACAACAGAATCCTTGAGGTCAGGCATAAACTTTCCACAGGAACTCCAGACTTCTATTATATTTTGCTGCCGATGATGTTGCTGAGCTGTGCGAACTGCTGAAGTGTCAGTGCTTCGCCACGGATGGTGACCGGAACGCCAAGTTCCTCAATGCTTTCCTGAATCACTTCTTTGGAAAGATGAATGTCCGGCGCATTATTCAAGCCATTGGCAAGCGTCTTTCTGCGCTGATTGAAGGATGCACGGATGATCTTAAACATTAATTTTTCGTCATTCACCTGCACCGGCACTTCTTTATGTCTTGTGAGACGGATCACTGCGCTTCCGACATTCGGGCGAGGCATAAAGCAGTTCGGTGGAACGATCGCAACAATCTCGGGTTTCGCATAATACTGCACTGCAAGGGAGAGTGCCCCATATTCTTTCGTTCCCGGTCCCACCTGCATACGGTCTGCCACTTCTTTCTGCACCATGATCGTAATGCTGTCGATCGGCACATGGCTTTCAAATAATCCCATAATGATCGGTGTCGTGATATAATATGGAAGATTTGCCACAACTTTGATCGGCTTTCCTCCATTTTTTTCCTCTGCCAGCTTATTAATATCCACTTTTAAAATATCATCATTGATGACTTCCACATTGTCGTATGCGCTGAGTGTGTCTGCCAGAATCGGGATCAGATTTTTATCAATCTCCACCGCCGCCACTTCTCTTGCATTCTCGCAGAGATACTGCGTCATTGTGCCGATTCCAGGTCCGATCTCCAAAACAAAATCATCCTTTGTGATTCCGGACTCCTCAATGATCTTCTCAAGCACATGCGTATCGATCAGAAAGTTCTGTCCAAACTTCTTCTGAAAATTAAAATTATATTTCTGTAAAACCTCTATGGTATTCTGTGGAATTCCTAACGTTGCCATATACTGCCTTTCTCTTCAAATAAACGATCTAAAAACTCTGCATACAGGCGGTTAAATGTTTCATGAAACGTAACTGCCACATTTACATCCTGATTTCCAGACATCTGTGCCTCCTCAAAAATAGCAAAGGCTGTCTCATATAAATCCGGGTTTTTGTCATAAAATACTTCCGTCAGACCATCCTGAAAGGCAAACTGCGCCTCCTGGGAAAGATTGTCCTTAAAATCCTCTTTGGAAATGCATCCACCCTCCTCGTAATCGGACAAAAAGATGTGTCCGCCTGCGGAGGTCACGAAATCCTCAAATGCCTCTTTTACATCCTCATAAGTTACCGGAACATAATTTTCCTCCCAGTAACGGTCAAATGTTTCTCTATCCGGAAATGCTGCTAAAATATCTTCCATACCTGCGCTCCTTTGTGTTTTCTGCTCCATTTATACTATCATACTTTGCAATCGTTCCGCAATAATGTATACAGGGTTGGCTCTAAGTGAAATTCCCTGCACATGTTTTCCACTTCCGCTAAATATTTTTTTTTCGCAGAGGACGGTAAGACCGGGCGGCGGACCGCACGGATCAAAATATTTTTCGGTGTGTGTTCAAAGTCAATAAATTCCAGCAGCTGGGTTTTGTATCCGCAGCACTCCAAAAGATTCGCCCGGATCGCATCTGTTGTCAGCGCTGAAAAACGCTCTTTGATAATGCCGTATCTTGTGAGCAGGGAATAATCCTCACTCTGGATCTGCTTATTCACCTCATGCTGACAGCATGGTACGGAAAAAATCATTTTTGCATTCCATGTGATTGCATTATAGAGTGCAAAATCTGTCGCAGTATCGCAGGCATGGAGCGTCACGACCATATCCACGTCAAACGGCGTCTGAAATCCATTGATGTCACCAAGCTCAAAGCGCAGATCGTCATAGCCATATTTCTCCGCCGCCCGGTTGCATTTTTCGATGACATCTTTTTTCAGGTCGAGTCCAAGCATCTGCACTTTCATATGCCGGATCTCTGTAAAATAATAATACATGATAAAAGTCAGGTAAGACTTTCCGCATCCGAAATCAATGATGTGTATTTCCTCACCTTTATATTCCCGGATCGCATCATCGATCATCTCGATAAAACGGTTGATCTGGCGGAACTTATCATACATGGACTTTACTACTTTTCCCTCTCCGGTAAAAATACCCATATCCACCAGCGGAGGGATCACCTGTCCCTCATCCAAAATATAATTTTTCTTCCGGTTATGTTCTGTGACTGTGTCTGGTGCTTCTTTTGAAGCTTTCGCCCTGAGTGTCACCGCACCTTTCTTCATGTATGGCTTCCATCAAATAGCCCTGCAGATCTTCTGCGCCAAAATTATCGTGAAACACCTGTTTCTCTGTATACTTTGCCGCCTGATAGCCATCGCCTTTCTTCTCCACCACGATCTTTTTGTACTGGCAGTCTTTCGCCATCGGCTTACTGATAATTATTTTCATGAGCAGATTTGCTGACAGCTTTTCGATTGCCGCAATCCAGTCCTCATTCGCCTCAAATGTCTTTTCTTCTCCCTCTTCATTTGCGAAAATCACAAGACATTTTTCTTTTTCTCCCGGCTGCCGCTCTTCGCAGCCGTATTCTCCATCAAAAATCTGTTTTAGTTTCCACATGATCTATGCTCCTTACCGGGATTTGGAAATACATTCCTGTTCCAGCTTTATTCCTTTTTGTAACATATAAGTGATGAGTTTTCTCTCTTCGTCCGGCAGTTCCATTTTTTCTAACTGCATCAACCGCTTTTTGTCATTTTCTGTCAATGGCTTCGCATAATCCTCATACTTTTTCAATGTTTCAATGTCCATTTGAAACATTTGAAATGGGATCCCTGTTTTTCTTTTCAAGTGTTCTAAAATATAAAATCCACCTGCATCCAGATCTCCAAAATGATAATACTGTGCATCCGGCAATTTCTGATAAATCTGCATCAGCAGATTTCGTCTGCTGCGATTATGATAACCGCCAAGATAGATCACCAGACTGTGTTCCTGTTTAAAACGGTAAAAAGAAGTCAGATTTTCAATTGTGAATACTTTATCAATCGTCTGATCCGGACAGATATCCGGTACATCCTCCTCACTCCCCACCGCAACAGCGATTCCTTCCGGGAAAGCACTGATATCTGCAGCCTGCTTCCCAGCGCTGTAAATCTGTACGTTTCCCTTCATATACACATAGCCCGGCGTTTTATAAATCTGATACTCCGCAAGAATTTCTTCATTTTCAAATCCTGTCAGTTCTTCATTTTCCTCCCGGAATATTTTACAGATTTTTGGGATCAGTGTCTCGAATACTTTGCTGTCATGAAAATGTTCTATGGAAAATTCCCTGATATAACATTCTTTCCTGTTCTGCTCTACTTTATCTAAAGTGTCAATCAGTTGTTCTGTTTTCCTGTGATCCATAATGTCGAGATATTCTTTTACTGACTGTTCGCTTTCCAGCCGCGTTATCATGCGGGACAAAAAGCTTCTTGTTATCTCACCCTGCGTTTTCTGATAAAACTGCTCCAAAATCTGTTTTGTACGTGCCTCGGCTTCCCTCTTCGGCTTCCTGCCAAGCCTCTCATATGCCTCTTCCACATGATCCTCACAGAGTACAAGCTTCTCGATAATATATCCAGGCTTCTGGTTTTTCCATGCGATTGCGACCAGTCCCTCACGCTCCATCTGTTCTGCGGCTGCGTGAATGGTTTCTATCTCAAGCGAGCTCTCATCGAAATACTTTGGCATCGTCTTCTTATTGAACGGAAATGCAATATGAATCGCTCTTTGGTTTTCTCCTCTGGAAAGCTTACTGTTTTCGTATTTGTCCAGAAGATAATTCAATATCTTATTTTCGACCGGATGCATAACGATACTCCTCCACGAAGCTTGCTTTATCGTCTGTCAGTACTAATAATGTCTCCTGCACTTTCGGACCGATATACTGGATTTTATCCGGCGGCGCTGCGATCACGATCTGAAGCGGCAGTCTGTTCATAAACTCAAGAACTGCCCCGATCCTCTCATCATCCATATTGTTAAATGCCTCATCAAACATCACCAGCCCGATTGCCTCTCCACCGATATTATTATTGTATAACTGGACAAATGAGGCTGCTACCGTCACATAGAACGGTGTCTGTGTCTCGCCTCCGCTCTTTTCCTCACAAACCTTAGAGTAAAGAGAATAGCTGCCATCCTCATGTGTGATCTTAATATCATAATCCATATAGGTGCGGTAATCCGTAAATTCATCTAATGCCTTGATCCCATTGTCCTGATCCAGTGCAAGCTTTGAAAATAGTTCATCAATGACTTCCTTATGATTCTCATGAAACAGACCGCTGAAAATGGACTCTCCCTGCACTACATTAAAATCATCCATGATCATATCGTAATATTTTCCATAGCTTTTGCTCGGCAAATATAAAAATTCATATCTTTCATTGCTGAAGGTGATATCTTTCAATGCCTTATTGAGTTCTTTAAACTCTCCCTGTGCCTGCTTCATATTTTCCTGAAGCTTGGATAAAAACTGTTCCCGGAATTCTTCCTCTGCCGATAATTTTGCTTTTCTTACTTTTTCTTCATAATTCAGAAGTTCGGAGTTCACCAGTCTCTCCTGGACTGCCGCATACTCCGGATATGCTTCTAACGTAGCTGCTGCACCAAAATCAAATGCCGTTTTGTAATCGTACATCGCATTTGTCATTTTCTTATCCGCATTCTCTTTTGTTGTATTATTCGCCTTACGTCTCCGGTCAAAATTCTGCCGGAACTGCTCTAATGTCTTATCACTGGTCTGTTTTTCGTATTCTTTCTTCCAGAGTACGATCTCGTTTTCTGCTTTCTGGGCAATGTCTGTGATCAGTTCATTCTTGTGTATGCACTCATCCTCGCACTCCACAAGCCTGTCTTTCGCACTGCTTATTTTCAGTTCGCAGGCTCCGCTTTCCCTGTCACTTTTTGAAATGTGGCTTTTCAGTTCCTCACACTCTTTCCGCATTTCATCCACACGGATCTGCTTTTCGATCATGGTCGTATTCTGCTGCAGATTCCGGATCTCCGTCTCACATTTTTCAATCTCAAGTCCTGTCCTTTTCAGTTCTGATACAATTGTAATTCTATACTTTACATCTGTATCATCATCCCACTCGAGCCATTGCAGCGTCGCTTCCATATGTGTCATACGGTCTTTGCATTCTATTTTCTGCCGGTTTAAATCCTCCTTTTTCTGCAGTGCCTGCTCATACTGGACTTTAAATGCATTCTTGCCGATAAATGGAGTTGTATAGATTTCCGGACTGATCGCAGATGCGACATGATTCTGATAGCGCATACAATTTGGTGTGATAGAAATCGGATACTGTTTTAATTCATCCACTCTCTTACACATATGTACCTTGCCAAGAACCATATTCACATACCGCTTCGCATAAATACTCTTCGACTCCACAACTGTTGCCAGACTTCCTGCTGGTGCAATGTCATATTCCTCGAGTTTGCCGGAATTGATCAGTCCCACACCGTATGCTTTCTTTTCTCTTCTCAGTTTTTCGTAAATACCAAGGGCAATGTCAAAATGTTCCGGCTCTACCAACACATAAAATCGCTGTGTATTCAGATAGCCCTCCACTGCATTTCTCCATGTCTCATCCGTGATTTCTAACATTTCACACAAAATCCTCGGCTTTGCCGTCCTTCCGATCTTGAGCAATTCCTGCTCCACACACGACATCAGAAGCTCGACTGCCGGGGGATAGGAAAACCGGTGCTGTTTCAGATTACTGATCCGCTGCTCTGTCTCCTGCAGGTCTGCTGCGATCTCATTCAGCCGGCTTTGGATCTCTAAATTTTTCCTCTGCAGTTTTGTACTCATATGCTTCTTGTAAGCGATCGCCCGGTCAATCAGTTCCTGCGCACTAACAACGTCCTCCGTATCCTTCAGCCGGTGCAGCAGCTCATCATACTGCTTCATGCATTCATCCACATCCGGTATTTCAAGCAGTCTTTTTACTTTCTGTCCTGCTTTTTTTCCGCTCTCTAACAGTCTTTTCTTTTCCTGATATTGTATTTCTTCTTTTTCCTGTAATTCTTTCAAATATTTTTTCTGCTTTTCCAACGTCTGGAAATCTGAGTTGGCGTTCAGTTCCGCTAAAAGCAGTGTGCGGACTTCCTCCTTATTCTCCAGTTCCTTTTTCATGCTGCTGCACTTTGCATTCAGCTGTTCCAGACGGTAACTTTCGCGCCTGATCTCATCCTGCAGAACGCCGATCTGTTCTTTGGTCAGATCCAGATCCGACTGTGCCATAAAATATTCATACATCCGGTCAGATTGTATACAATCCACCACTGCTTTGTGGTGGCATTCGATCTCTGACAGTTTTTCAATTCTGTTTTTCACACCCTCCAGCGTTTTTTCCAGCTCCTGATAGCTTCTTACATTTTCGCGCAGATTGTCAATATTGACTTCTTTTTCATCCAGCACATAGGAATAGACAAAGTCCTTGATATCATCAATCGGTTTAAACGCCAGCGCCTTTGGGATCAGCTGAAAGAACTTATCCTCGATTCTTCCAAAACGCTGTTTGATCATTTTTTTGCCTTCTGCGTTCGTCTTTGCAAATAATTTGATGTTTTTATTGTTAAACGACCTAAATTCTGTGATGGTCCGTGGTCTGTTTCCGATCTTAAACATCTCATCCTCTAACATCACATTGTCCATGAGATAACGCACGACTGTCTCCTGCCCTTCAGTTGCCGAATCGATCACCGCTCCGATGACAAAATACTTTTCCTTGCTCTCCTCATAAAATTCCAATGCGACATGCGCACTGATCTCTCCGGTTCTCTCATAAGGATGATTTTCACGTCCGGTCTTACACCGGATATAACCGGTCAGCTTTCTCTTGCCGTTCTCATGGGCAGCCTTATTAAAATGATTTGTGGAGCAGGTCACAACAAATTGGATCGCATCTAAAAGTGTGGATTTTCCGGCTCCATTTTCGCCGGAAATCAGAGTTGAGTCCCCAAAATCTATCGTGACATCCGAGAAACGATGCCAATTAATCAGCTTCAGTCTGGTCAGTTTCTTCATCTTTTAATTTTCCTTTCCTATAACTGTCCACTTTGTCGTATACACTCTTGATATCCTCTACCCTCACTGCCATCAGGATAGAATTATAGATCAAAACTCTGGACTCCTCATTTTTCAGATCCGAATCCAGCAACTCAATCAGCTGATATCTCCGGAACAGACGGAGTGCATTTCCCATCGTCGTCTTATCGATCATTTTGTCACGGATCTTCAGGCTTAAAAACTTGTCCTGAATATCGCCCAGATTCACGATGACTTCATCGCTCACAGACAATTCTCTTTTCTTCTCGTCAAACAGAATACGCAATATGAGTAAAATAACGGACTCATATAATTTTAAATTCTGCCGGTTTGTATTCAGGGCGTTGGTAAGCTGCACAACGCCATATTCTTCGTTTATTTCTAATCTGTAGCCGAGTACTCCAAGTAATTCTTCAAACTTTTCTTTGTACTTTTGTATAAAATAGAAGTCACTTCTTGTTGCCTGATTCTGTCTGCATATAAAACATACATTAATCAGTTTATTACATATTCTGCGGAATTCATCCTGATCCTTCTGCAGCATGCCATTTAATAAATCCATTCTGCTCTCCCTCTGCTATGCGCTGTCAGCGTTTTATGATCGCAAAATCCGGGAAATCAAACTCTCCACTGATTTTATTCGCACCTTCTGCCTTTTCAATTCGATATCGCATCTTTTTTCTGGAGCCATACAGTCTGACATAGATCAGCCTGATAAAATCATCCATTGTTTCCATCGGAAGCTCAGACGCATAGATTTTTGCCCTGTCTCCTAATTGTTCTTCTACAAACCGCTCTATCCGTTCCGGACTTAAAATGCGCTGCATCTTCTCCGCCATCTTCCGGAGCTTTTCCTGCCTCAATTCCACATCCGGCATAGCTTCTATCAGCTCCTGAGGATGAAACTCTTTCTTTCCCTCAATTGGGCTGTAAAACGATTTTTCATCAATAAAACTGCTTCCAAACAACCGTACCAGATTCTCCAGATACTCAATCTCATAGATTCCATTCAGATCCAGCTGGCTCTGTTCCATCTGCTCTCCAATATATAAGAGAATCTCTTTCATCTGTCCTCTGACATCTTCCGTTCCTGCCAGCAAAAACTTTGCACGGTTTACTGCTGCTCTCTGGTATTGTGTGTTTTTCCAGTTGATCTCTGCCAGAATATCATCCATATTCCGGAACGCTTCCACAATCTCATGCAATGTCTGATATACCAGTTCTTCTGCCTGCCCGACCGGTATCTCCCGGATCGCTGCCAACTCTTCCGACGTCTTTGTGATATAACGTGAACTATGCCCATTTGCTTCCAGCCGCTCTATAATCTCCGGCCGGAACTTTGACACATTGTCTGAAGTCAGTAATCTGTGGTAAGCTTTATCTACAATATTCGTAATATAATCATTAAACAGCGCATTCATAATCTCCGCTACGGTCTTATGCTTTGTCAGTTCATCAATGTAATGCTTGATATTTGAATTGAGATTCTTTAATCCTGTAATCAGCATATCCGTATTATCCCGGATCTGTTGCAGCACAACCGCCGGATGATCCGTATTGGTCCGCACAAGGCTGTAAATGGTATAAATATAGCCCTGATATTCTACCTTTCGTCCGTCTGAAATCTCAAGAAGCGTTTTCATGACTTTTACGGCATAATCATAAAAATTGACTCTCTGCACATAACTCTTATCCGTCTCAACCTCAAGCCAGCCATACTTCTCCAATAAGCGCAGCATCTCATTTGCCTTTTTTCTGGAATCCATGCCATTTATGTCATCTTCCTCAAATTCCGCTGCCTGATTCTGTTCAAAATAAAACTGTAATTCATCCACAAGGATTTCTCTCTCGATCCCAAAGGAAAGCTGTGCACTCATTGCCTGAAACAACCGGCACAGACAGTCCCAATATACAAGTCTGTTCGGCGATGCCAGCGGTGTGAAAAATTCTTTTGGAATAATACCAAATAATGGATTGGTCTGCTGTGCCTGTGCGTCATCCATATCTGAAACTCCTGTCCTTCCCTCTATTATGCCATGGTGATCCGCTCAATTTTGCAGGAATGTTTTTTATAATCGTCCTTCTTTAACTCTTTGCTCTCATAATTGATCCCAACAAGTATCACTTCGCCCCTGTAATCCTTCAGGCTTTCGACATACTGTTTTCTTTTGATCTGTGTGATCGCTGCTTCCGCTGTCTGATTCCATTTCAGCTCTACAACGATTGCCGGTGTCTGTGTCGTTTTTCTTGGAACAAACACCATATCTGCAAATCCTTTTCCTCCGGCAAGTTCCCGGTATACTACATAATTCTTCTTCGCTGAATAATACGCAAGTGCGATCACACATGCCAATGAATTTTCATCATTATAGGCAAGTATGGATGTATTCTCCTGATGTGCATTCTCTATCATCCGGGCAACCGTTTCTTCCTCACCGCGGATTGTGGCTGCAAGCAGCTCTTCGGATTTCCGGATTGCGTCCATAACCGGTTCCCAGCCACCATCTTCAATACAATTAATAAATTCCTTCTGTACTTCCTGATTCGGGATATGAACGGTACATGTATCAAAATCATAAGTCAGATATCCCAGATGTACCAGAAGTGTCAAGACATCATCTGCACTTGCAAATGTAGTCATATCATTCTGAAATTTATCTGGATTTATCTCAATAGAACTTCCCGCAATCAGTCTCGTTACAAGTTCTTTCAAATTATACATATCCATCTGGATATACTTTTTTAATGCCTCATAAGTCTCTGTTTTGGTCCAATAGCTGTCAAAATCATGTCCTGAAAGTGACATTACGACTGATCTCGGATTATAAATCTGTATCCCTTTTAAATCATAACCGTCATACCACTGTTTCATTTTATCATATGACATGTCATACTGCGGGCACAATTCCTGCACTTCCTGCTCCGTAAATCCTGTAAATTCTGCCAGCTCACGCTGATTGGTCATGGAATATTCATCAAACATATTAAGGGCAGAATGTTCTCCATATTTTTTAATCGGAAGGATTCCGGTCATATAAGCCAAAATGCAATAAGGCTGGTTCTTTAACAAATCTCTCAGGAAATTCAGATACAATTTTTGTGCTTCTGTATCTTCCCCTTTTACACGGAAAATGCAATCCCACTCATCAATAATAAAAACAAAAAAGCTGTGTGTCTGTGCATAAATCTCTTCTATCACAGACACTAAGTCTTCTTCGTAGTACGTCACATCTGCAAATTCCCGCTTCAATTCGCGTGTTACTTTTCGTGAAAGCAATTCCAACATCTCATGTATTGTCTCTGTCCGCCCCAAAAACTGCTGGATGTTTAAATGAATGACATTATATTTATTTAAATGTTCTTTAAAACTGCTGTCATCTGCTATTTTAAAATTTTCAAACAATTCCTTCGAATCGCAGCCTTTGCTGTAATATGCCACCAGCATATTGGCTGCCATTGATTTTCCAAAACGCCGTGGTCTGCTGACACAGATGTTTTTATGTTCACCAAAAAGTTGTGAATTTGTAAATTTAATCATCTCAGTTTTATCAACATATATTTTAGAATGAATCGCTGCATTTCGAAATTCTTCATTCCCCGGATTCAAATAAAGTCCCATTTTGACCTCCTTTGCTGTGACGATCAGTCCACGATCAACACGGTCTTTCCTTCAAATGCAAAACCGTACTCTTTAATCTGGTTTACTGTAATTCCTTTCATTTTCAGTTCTTCGCTGTATTTTCTTTCCCGGATCTGTGTGATCGCAGACTGCGCTGTCTCTTCCAGACTTTTTTCTTTTCTTGTGCTGCGCACTTTAAATTCCAGAATCACTGCGTTATCCTTTCCCGGATTCTTTGGTTCAAGCATGACATCATATCTTCCAAAACCACTTTCCCGGTTCGATTTCAGATAATACCTGTCCTGCAGATCAACAAGCAAACCTAACACAAATCCATGATAAAACCGTTCCGGTTCTGCTCCCGATGCTCTGTCTCCGGTATCAAAATAACTGAATGTCTGCAAGGCCACCCGGTTCATATATTCATTCATCGCATCCACATCACCGGCAAACATTGCTTTAATAAAGTCGTTGTAATCCGGTCTCGCCATTGCGAACCAGTCATGAATCATTCGATGGAACATCAGTTTCACTTCCAGATTCGTAAGTGCCAGCTGATACTTTGGCTCAGTTCCCTCCGGAATATCCTTGTACTTTTCATAAGAGAGGACTTTTAAGTAACCACTTGCCAGCAGAAGGCTCCACACTGCCTGCTCATTACCGTTGAGCTGATCATAAACAATCTGTTCATCAATTTCTGACCATATACACTCTCCGCAAAGCAGCTTTTCGAATTTACTCTTGATATTGCGGTTTCCCTCACGGACTAATTTTGCCACCAGACTGTTTGCACTTGTATTTGCCCAATATGTTGTGTACTGCTGTGAATCAAGATAATTTAAAATTGACCACGGATTATAAATATCTTTATATTCCCCGAAAATAAAACCATCATACCATCTTTTCACTTCGCTCTTTTCACTGTCTAATCCGCACTTTCCCAATGCTTCAAAGACCTCTGGCTCTGTGAAACCAAATGTTGTGGCATATTCATCAGATGTCGTTGTAACTACTTTCAGATTATTCAAATCGGAAAAAATGGACTCCTTGCTCACCCGTGTGATGCCTGTCATAATGCCACGTTCCAATGCCGGATTTGTCTTGAAAGTTGAATTAAAAAGACTTCTTGTAAATGTCACCAGTTCATCCCAGTAACCATCTACAAAAGCTTCCTGCATTGGAGTATCATATTCATCCAATAAAATGATCACTTTTTTCCCATAATATTTATATAAAAATCCTGATAAATAGTTTAACGAAAGCGTAGCATCTACATAGTCCATATGATTCATGATTTTCTTATACAGATTCACTTCTTCCTTAATCAAAGCATTGCTCTCTGTTATAAAATCAAATTTGAAATATAATTGTGCAATAAGGTCGCAGATTTTCTTTTGTGTCAATTCATAGGTTGGTTCTTTTATATTTGCAAATGAAAGACTAATGACCGGATACGTTCCCTGCAAATTGCGGTATTTCTCGTCATTCCAGATTTCCAGCTCCTCAAACAGATCAGATCGTCCCGCATATTCCATTGAGAAAAACTGCTCCGTCATGCTCATGGTCAACGTCTTTCCAAAACGTCTTGGTCTCGTGATCAGTGTAACACTGTCACCACTATCCCACCATTCCTTTAAAAAGGCTGTTTTATCCACATAAAAATAATGGTTTTCTATCAATGTTGAAAAATCCTGCACTCCAATCGCAACATTCACTGACATATTCTGCCTCCTTTTTGCTATCTTTGAAGAAAGCCTTTAGACTTATTATAATCTAAAGGCCTTGTGATCATCCTATGATATTTACTTTAAAACAATCGAAAGGCTCTCGCATATGCCATATGAAATGAATATTCGCCGCCCTTCTTTACTTCAGGCTGCATGTTTGCATAATTACGTTCCTTATATGACCAAAACATTTTATTCTTCCGCTTGCCATTTGGCAAAGTTTCATATATTTTATAACAAATGATATTCGTATCATATAAAAGCTGTAAGGCTTCACTCGCAGTCTCCATAAACGGTGGAATCTTCCGTCCTAATTCTCTTAAATACTTTATATATTCTAAATGTTTTTCCTCAAAAAATTTATAATTGAAATTTCTATGCCCCTGAAAATAATCAAAGAATATACTAAAATTATTATAATCTGAATCATCCATATAAATTAACATATAATCTTTCAATTCGCCTTTTAAATACGTCGAATAATTGGATAAAATACCTTCAAAATCAGAATGTTTAAACTGCGTACCACTTGTTGCATCAACCATCTCGTTTAACATGGTTAAAATATCTCTTGGTTTGTATAAGGAATACCTCAAGAATTCAACAAACGGATTATCTGGTGCTTTCCATTTTTCCTGATATTCCACCTTGTATGGAAAATAATAATTCCAGCATTCTCCCAGTTCATATGAATAATCCTGCTGCTTCATAAAATAATCGTCTGCAATCTTAAATAACTTTGAATCAATATATTTGCGATAAGAAGTTACCCAATTTAACAACACCGAATTATTTCTAAGCTTCTGATTCATATTATGAACTGGCATTTTATACATAATGTCCGGTCGGATCAGCAACATAATTTTGATCTGTTTCTCTTTCAGGAATGATTGATTCATTTCTAAAACTGCATTTACCAGTCCAACCAAACACTCAAAATACTGCTCATTATCAATATCTCTTGGTCTTGCATCAATGCCATCCACAAACAAAATCGTTGGTTTTTTCAAATTAACACTCATAAATGCTTTTTCAAAACCATCTCTTATCTTCAAAAGACTAATCTGAAAACTCTGTTCCACATACTTCTGGGACGTTTCCGCAGATGCCTTAGTTCCAGTTGAAAACAAGCCCTGTTTCATCATCGAATTAATAGATGCAGAGGCATTGTCAACAAATTCAAAGGCATTCACAAATTCCGGTTTAAAAGCATCACTATAAAAAACATCTATTGCCTTCGATAATTGTTTATACTTCATGCTGCTGAAAAAAGTCTCACCATATTCTTTTCTGATCTTTTCTGCAAGAATCAAATAAATCAAATTAATCCATACATCTTTGAAACTTGAAAGTTCCAATGCTTTCTGTCTTTTCATATTAAGAAATCTCTGATAAAGCGTATTTTCTACAAGTGAAATGGAACAAAAACTATTTATCTTATCAGATTTCGACATATACACCGAATATGCTGTTTTTCCAGATCCTTTTTCTCCAATCAAAAAATATTTATCCGGTTTGCAAATTTCTTCTACAATATCGTCTACCAAAAATATTTTTTCAAACAGATCTGTATCTTCATTTCCGGCAATGTAGTAATCGTATGCATCACCTTTTACCTGTTGTAATTCCTGAATTTTTTTCATAGTATTTCTTTCTGGCAAATCAAAACTCCTCCAACATAAAACTGTCGTTACTCCATACCTTTTTAGTTAATTATCATTTATAGTAGTATAACCCATCTTATTCGCAAATGAAATAGTTCTCTTAAAACTTTTAAAAGCCTTTAGACTTATTATTATCTAAAGGCTTTCGCTGGTACTCCGGCTGCCTTACAATGATCTTCCACATCTCTCACGACTACCGATCCTGCACCAATCACAGTATTCGTTCCAATCGTAATCCCCTGTATCACATTTGCACCCATACCAATTTCTGTATTGTCGCCAACTATCACTTTTCCTGCTAATGTGACATCCGGACTTAAGGTTACATAATTACCTAACTTTCCATCATGACACACTTTACTTCCGGTGTTCATAAAAACAAAACTCCCAAGCGTTACATTGGTTGAGATTCTTGCATCCATACTGATAATGCAGCCTTTCCCCATCTGCACATCATCACAAATTCTTGTATCACCAAGTATTATGTTCGGGAAAATAATATTTTTATTATTTTTCAATTTCTCTACAATTTTTTTTCGAAGCTTTGGCTCTCCCACACAAACTGCCACGTTTGTCAATTCTGTTCTTGCCAGCAAATAATCATCATTCCCAATATATTTTATGGTTTCATTTCCAACTGTAACGCTGCTGTGTTCTTCCGGCGGCATTCTATCAACATATCCTAATATATTCCAATTTTCTGCTGATTTATTCTGTTCCTGCATCTGCCACACAATTTCTCTCATGCAGCCACCGGAGCCAACTAAAATAATATCCTGCATTTTACCATCCCTTATAACATCAATACATTCTTGATCTGTTCCACAACATAAACTATATCGTCTTCTGTGATCTGTGTGCTGCTTGGGAAATTCAAGATGCATTTACTATAATAAGGTGCTTTCTCCATCTCATATGTTATCGCATTCTGATACGGCAGCTGTTCATGGATCAATCCCCAGATTGCCCTTGTCTGTACACCTCTTTCCTGCAGCTTTGTGATGATATCCCTTAAAGAACCATTCACTCTTTCCATTGGAATCTCAAGTGAATAAAACCACTGATTTGAATATGTTCCTTCTCGAAAGCCAAGTAATTTTCCGAGTTCAAATCCATCGAATAGTTTTTGGTACAACTCATAATTACTGTGTTTTCTCTTTATAAACTCAGGCAGTTCTTCCATCTGCGCCACACCAAGCGCTGCCTGTAAATTTGTCATGCGATAATTATATCCAACTTCATTATGAATATAATAATGCGGATCATCCTTTGCCTGTGTGGAAATATACTGCATATGTGCAACTGTTTTTGCATCTTTTGCTGTCACTGCACCGCCACCACCGGTTGTAATGATCTTATTCCCATTAAACGAGTATGCTCCAAAATCTCCGATCGTTCCCGCATACTTTCCGGCAAAACGTCCTTCCGTGTAATGGGAACCCAGTGCCTCTGTGGCATCTTCTATCACCTTCAAATGATACTCTTCCGCTATATCCATAATGCTTTCCATATCTGCCAGATTTCCAAACACATGCACTACAATAACCGCTTTTATTTTCTTGCCAGAAGCCGTGTGAATTAATTGTTTTTGTTCTACATGGCACTCTTTTTCACAAAACTTCCGCAGTTTGACCGGATCCATGCATAAGCTGTCATCACAATCCATAAATACAGGCTCTGCAAATTGATAATGTACCGGATTCACTGCTGCAATAAACGTCAATGTCGGCACGATCACCATATCTCCCGGCTGTACATTACATTCTAACAACGACAAATGTAATGCAGATGTGCCACTCTGGCAGGCAGCCACTTTCTCTACATGTAAAAAATCTGCCATCTGTTCTTCTAGTTTTGTAATATAGGCTCCACCTGTAGATACCCAGCCCTGATCTATTGCATCATCTACGTATTTTCTCTCATTTCCCTCAAAATTCGGAATTGACAATGGGATAAATCGACTCACTTTCTTCTTCCTTCTTTCCTTTGTTAAAACAATAACTCTGTCAATCTTGCACACAGATCTCGTTTACATCATTTTTGTTTCTACACATTATAAATATCTGTTTTATATGCAGCCATATTCTGTCTGATCCATGCGATCGTCTCTGCAATCCCCTGTTCAAAGGTGTATTGCTGCTTCCAGTCTGTCAGTTCTTTTATCTTCGCATTCGCTCCAAGCAAGCGATTTACCTCGCTCTTTTCCGGACGTAAACGCTGTTCATCACATACGATTTTTGCACTTGGATTTATCTGTGTAATAATTTCCTTCGCAAGATCTCCAATGGAAATCTCCCGCTGTGTTGCTATATTAATCTCCTGTCCGATGGTCTTATCCGACTCTGCGATTGCTATAAATCCTGCTGCTGTATCTTTCACATAATTAAAATCTCTCGTTGGTGTCAAAGAACCAAGTTTGATCTCTTCTTTACCTGCCAAAAGCTGTGTAATGATCGTCGGGATGACTGCTCTTGCCGATTGTCTCGGTCCAAATGTATTAAATGGGCGAACAATTGCAACCGGAAGATTAAAGCTGCGGTAAAAGCTCTCTGCCAGACGATCTGCCCCTATTTTTGTTGCAGAATACGGCGACTGCCCCTGGAATGGATGCTTCTCATCAATCGGAACATACTGTGCGGTTCCATATACTTCCGATGTGGATGTCACCATAATTTTATCTGTTCCCAAGTCCCTAGCTGCCTGTAAAACATTTAAAGTTCCCTTGATATTTGTATCAACATAGGAATCCGGTGAATGATAACTAAATGGAATGGCGATCAATGCCGCCAGATGAAAAACCTGATCTACACCTTTCATTGCCTCTCTCACTCCATTCGGATCTCTGACATCTCCACTAAACACCTCGATCTGATTTAATTTTTCCTTTGGTAATGTATCTAACCATCCCCATGTATTAAAAGAATTATAATAGGTAAAGGCTTTTACATCATAACCTTTTTCTAATAAGCTTTCTGTCAGATGGCTTCCAATAAATCCATCTGCTCCTGTTACAAGTACTTTCTTCATTCTATATTCCTCGTTCTTTCGTCTAATTATTTATAATACTATTATCAATTTCAATTTATTATGTAAACCTATTATTTCTTGTAATTTACTCTGCCTACTCTGACTTCAAATCCAATTTTTTCTCCATACGGTGCATCTCTTCAAACTCACCCATATCCAGAAATGAATCCTCACTAATCGGATACATGCCGACCTTCCGGTTTTCCTTCAACAACTTATCTGTCAGATCCGTCATATGATAAAAGGTATCTTCTGGAATTTCCTTCTTTAATTCCGGATTCAGTATATACATACCAGTATTTACAAAATAGGACAGCTTCGGTTTTTCCTCCATAGACTGCACTGCACCATTTTCACTGGAATGGATCACACCATAGGGTACTACAATATTCTTTAGTGCAGAAACGATTGTCAGTTCATTGCCGCTTTCCCTGTGATACCGGTAGACATCTTCGTAATCTGCGTGGATCAGTATATCACAATTCGTCACGATAAAAGGCTGTTCAAAATCTTCCTCTATCAGCCGCAGGCTTCCTGCTGTTCCTAATGGCTGATTTTCTTCTACATACTTTATTTCATAATCTTTTGCCGTATCAGTGAAATAAGATTTGATCATATTCTTGCGGTAATTGACAGTCGCATAAAAATCCGTCACGCCAACATCCCTGAATTTATCAATAATCCGTTCCATAATCGGAATATCCCCAATCGGGATCAGCGGTTTGGGCAAAATCTTGGTATAAGGATATAACCTGGTTCCTTTTCCTCCTGCCATAATGACTACCGGCACTTTATCTAAAGAGAGACTTCCTTCCCTCACCTCAATTTTCTGCTCCTGTTCAAAAAGAATGTCAATCACGATTCCCTTTGAATTGAGCACAGGCAATGCCGTGATCGAATATCGTCTCATCACATCCTGCGCAGACGCCACTTCCCTTCGATACACGGACTTAGGATTGCGGTTCATAAGGCGGCTTATCTGTTCCTGCAGACTTCCTGTCTTAATCAGCCAGCGGCGGATATCTCCATCGGTGATTGCCCCTATTAATTTTCTATCTGTATTGGTAATAAAAAGAATCCCCTTCGCATTCGCATCTATCTTCTGCATTGCTTCTACGATTGTCTGCTCTGGGGAAATCAGAAATGTTATCAACTGTTCTGTTTTCATAGACGAACCTCCATGTTCTTTTCCTATCGCTCCATGATAGGTTACAGTCTATATATCGGCTGATCGACTGCAAAAATTAATCTTTATTGTCTTTCATTAACGTCTCGACAAATAAGAAATCAAGTTCATTGTCAATATCAACAGAATGTCTCTGATCCATAATATAGGCATAAGATTTTTCGTTATAAAAATTCTGCTTATTCATCAGCAACTCTGTTTTCTGAATATAGATTGCTCCATTCAATCGATAATAAGTATCCGACAATTGTCTGGCTCCAACTTTATTGCTGTCAATAAAATTATACATTGAGCCATTTTCGCCTAATTTATTACATATCTGAATGGAATGTTCTAATTCGCAAATACTAATGACTGCATCCGCAGATTTCTGTTCAAATATTTCATATGCTTCCCTGATATTCCGGGCATTTCTCATCGGAGATGTTGGCTGTAACAGAGTTACCAGTTCAAATTCTTTTCCTTTTTTCCGGTACTCCTGCACCACATAACGTAACGCATCCCAGGTACTGCTCTTGTCCCCAGCCAGTTCGACATCCCTCAGAAAGGGAACATCCGCCCCGAACTTTCTTCCTATTTCAGCATATTTCTCACTGTCTGTCGACACATGCACACAATCAAATATCCCTGATTCTAATGCAGCCTCAATTGTATATGCCATTAATGGTTTTCCATTTAATTCTTTGATATTTTTGTCTTTCAATCCCTTTGAGCCGCTTCGGGCTGGGATAATCGCTATGTTTCTCATACTACTCCAAATCGTAAAATCTCTTTTTCAAATTAATTTTATTACAAAACAAAAAATTCTTTAGTATCGTTACTATTTTTGCGGATGTCTCTCCATCCCCATAAAGTGTCGATACCTTATGCGGCATCACTGCTGCTTCATCCATCGCCTCAAGAACCTGTTCTTTTTCGGGTTCACACTGCACAATCGTATCTGCCATCAGCCGGCCTCGTTGCCGTTCTCCAATATTAACTGTCGGAATCCCAAGTGCAGGTGCCTCAATAATCCCACTTGAAGAATTCCCTAATGCAAATTCACTATATTTTAATGCACTTAAATACCGAACCATTCCCAAAGATGATACTAATATTGCATTAGGTACTTTCTCTGAAAAATCTTCCAATAATTCGTTCACCCTCTGCCCGCCAGCATCTGCATTTGCTTTCGTTATCAAATAAAAATACCCGGATTTATCCCTCATTGCCGCTATTAATTCCTGCGTCTGGTGTTGCTCTTCTCCCGGCTCCTGTGTTACCGGATGGAACGTTACAACAACATATTTCTGATCGTTTGGAATCCCTATTTCTCTACACATATCTTCGTAGGAAAACAATTGAGTATGCAAAATATTTTCGACGCCTAAAGCCCCAACATTAAATACCCTGTCCGGTGATTCTCCCAATTGAATCACTCGCTTCCGGTATGTTTCAGATGCTGTAAAATGCAAATAACTCATCTTTGTCACTGCATGCCTTATACAATCATCCACTGCACCTTCTGTCAGTTCTCCTCCATGCAGGTGTGCAATCGGAATTCCCTCATTCATAGCAGCCGCACATATGCCCAATATCTCCGTCCGATCACCAAGAACAATTACCATGTCCGGTTTTTCGTCCCTGAAATATCCTGCAAATCTGCAAAGTGCATTTGCCATTGTAACTGAAACATCATACGCACTGTTTCCGTCTTCCAAAATGGGGATTTTTCTAAAAACAGGTATTTTATCTTTCTCTATCTCCACCTGTGTATTGCCATACTTTTCAGACAAATGCATGCCTGTAACAATCAATTGCAATTCAAACTCTGTATCTTTTTGTAAACGGCATATTAATGGCCGCAAAATCCCATATTCTGCTCTTGTTGCGGTAACCACTGCAATTTTCTTCATATAAAGTCCATCCACTTTTATCTGTTCTATATTATTTCATCTTCCACGTAGTCTCTTTGTGCTTTTGTACCAATCAGTTCTTTCCACCTCATCGGACTTATCCCATTTCCCGGTCTTTTAACCGTAAGATTTGCCTCTGTAAAAATATCTCCCTTAGAAATCGCACATTTGGCAACAATGCTCTTCCTCGCTGCTGCTATATTATGCTGTTCCGAAGCAGTTCTTTTCTTATTACCATCACCCAGACTTTTTTCAATATGGCGGATAGAGCATATCATCTGAGTTAATTCCAATGGTTCAAGGCTTGCTTTGTGATCAGGACCATCCATATTCTTATCTAACGTAAAATGCTTTTCAATAATTTCAGCACCTAATGCCACTGCTGCGATCGGCACCTCAATCCCGACCGTATGATCCGAATATCCCACCTGCTTTTTAAATGCTGTACGCATCTGTTTCATTGCCAGCAAATTTACATCCTCGTATGGTGTCGGGTATTCTGTATTACAATGGAGCAGCGAAATATTCCCTGCTCCATTCTCTTCCAATACTTTCATTGCATCCGCTATCTCATCCATCTCACACATCCCGGTGGAAAGCACAATATCCCTGCCGGTCTGTGCAATCTGAACCAGATACGGATAATTTGTGATCTCACCGGAAGGTATCTTCCAAAAATCCATGTCCAGACGATCAAGAAACCGGATACTGTCCTCGTCAAACGGTGTGGACAGAAAACCAATCCCAATCTGCTCACAATATTTTTTCAATTCCACAAAATCATCATATGACAATGCCAGTTTTTCCAACATCTGTAGCTGAGATTCCTGACTGCCTGTCGTTTTCTTCTGGTAATCTGCTTTCTGTGCATATTTTGAGACAAGTTTGTCCGGCTTAAATGTTTGAAATTTTATATAGTCTGCACCTGCCTTTGCTGCCTCCTCTACCATTTGTTTCGCAAGTTCTATGCTGCCGTTGTGGTTTACACCAGCTTCGGCGATTATTGTTGTACTCATTTCTTATCCCTTTTCAAAACGATTTTGCATTAGTTTACAATATATATTATATTTCTTTTATTTCCAAACGATCAATATTGCTATATATTTCATCCGTCAAATCTGCAAAAAGCTCTGCACATTCTTTCAATAAATCACAATACAGTATTCCCTGTTTTGAAATATTTTTTCCTTCTTCATTTATACTTCCATATGCCATTCCTGATTCGCTATTAATTATAAAATCTGCAACTTTCAATGTTTCTGAAATATTACTCATACATTCTGGATGCTTTTCTATATCCTTAGTTTGCTTTTCTATCCTTTTTAACAGCTTTAAATATGTCTTCGTATCCATATTTCTGATTCGGGTAAGCTTTTCAACCTTTTTATATGACTTCTTTAGCTCCTCTGCTCCCTTTGCTATACATCTGAATTCGTCTGGTACTCCTTTTAAAAACTTGATGTTATTTTCTCTTTGGCATTTATTAAACGAAGGTTCTATCTTTTCCATTGCTTTTTGAATATTGATTTCTTTAACGCATAATTCATCTATCACTTCTTTAAGCGTTTTAATCTCCGTAAATTTAATTTTTGCTCCACCTTCTGTTGCATTAATCACTCGAAATTGTGGCTCATATTCCTGACACCCTTCGATATAGTATTCAAACCATTTCAAATAAGAATAAAAATCACCTCTAGTGGACACCTTTTCATCATAATTTCCATCCACCAGAAACGTATCATGTCCATCTGTTTTATCATCGGTCTTATCAAATGTACCCTTGGCATGTACATAGTCACCTGTTAATGCCAGATCCTGCCCTACCAATACAATATTTTTCATACCAATCAAATATGCAAATGCAAATGCACTCGTTGCAACAGATCCTCCGCACGGCATTGTTGCAAAGGATTTACCATTCTGATAGAATAATTTATTCACAAACGCTTCATTCTCATTATAAAAAATCTTTATAGCTTTATTTTGATCTAAAAATCCATATGTTGCTGTTACCGATGTAAGAAGTGGTATTGTCTCTGTCCCTTCCGCCTTTATCAGATGCACAGGTTTCAGTCCATCAACCAGTACATATAAATCTGGAACGATACCATGTGCTAACAATGGTTTTACTGCCGTATCACATGCAATAATAAAGCCTTTCCCCTTAGCTCTTTTCAATTCGTCTATGTTTTTGTCTAACGAAGGTCCTGCTCCAACTATAAATGTCGGAATATCACGTGGTATAAATTCTGTAAACTGTTTTGTATCATATCCCATATTCACATGGATAATATTGTGAAATACATTTTCTGATCTTACCGGTAAATACCTTATATTCGTATTGAGACCAATTCGTGCATTTTCACATAAACGAGATACAGACTTTACAAACTTACTAGTCTTCTCTAGAAACAACGTGTTATAATTAGGACACACATATATATCAAAATAAGGCAGCATATTAACATTTATAATACTCTCTATGCTCCTATCTATCATTTCATCATTAATTCCATCCACTAAAAATACGACCGAGCGCCCACTATCCAAAAACTTCGATATGTCTATACATTCCATCACTTTAAAAAATATTTCCATTGATGGCTCATATATCAGTATTCGAGCCTCTTTTGTCATTACTTTATCTAACTGTTTTGCAAAACTCGGATTCCCAATGCCAACTAAAAATATAAACGCAGCCGGTTGTGCGATTTTATAGTTTTCTCCCCATTTTTCTACTGCCTTTTGATAATTTCTCTTTCCTGATAAATAAATTTTCTTTTCATCTTTATTCACTGCCAAAATAGTTTCACCAGAATAATCCTGTTCCGCTACTACTGTTTGAATATCATTTGATTTTAACTCATTGTATTTTTTTATAACAAATTCTTTCGTTTCCGGATAACATTTTTCCCATGCTGCCAGATTTTTTTCAAATATGCTCTGCATTCTGCACCCCACTATTCTGACTCTTCTAAAAACAAATTTATAAATTCTAATAATCCACCATATAAACTATCCATCACAAGTACTTCATCTTGATTATCCATGCCATCCGTCAAATCTTGTATGATACCCATATACTGAGCTTGCAAAGCCTGATACGTTTCTGTATCGCAGTCAAAGTTTGATGGTTCTAATATCATATTCGTGAACTCCATAATATCCGGTATTAGTTGCTTCACATTTTTCACCAATTGATGATCCCGTCTGGCAAGCTCTAAGTCACAACAATCCTTTATCTTTTCATACAATTCTTCCACTTTGTCACCTCTGCATATTGCATATTTTTATTATATAATAGAAAAAGGTCAGCATAATTGCTGACCTTTCCTTCATTATAATTACTGTAATAGAGAAAGGACTCCCTGTGTGCTCTGGTTAGCCTGAGCAAGCATTGACTGACCTGCCTGAGCAAGAATATTATTCTTGCTGTAGTTAACCATCTCAGAAGCCATATCAGTATCACGAATACGTGACTCTGCTGATGATGTATTCTCTGATACATTGTCAAGATTAGCTACTGTATGCTCTAATCTATTCTGCAAAGCACCTAAAGCTGATCTCTGTGTAGACACCTTATTGATAGCTGTCTGTACTGCTGAAAGTGTAGCATTAGCTGTCTTATAATCAGCAACACTTGGACGTCCAACCTGAGTAGTTGTAGATGTTGTACCCTTTGTTGCACTTACAGTTACATAATTCTTAAAGTTGTCTCCCATAATTTCCTTGGAAGCAACTTTCTGGTTCCAACACCTTGTGTTAGATAATGCTTTGCTCGCTGCCGCATATCTCACATCAGCACCTGTAGTCTTGTCTTTTCCTATATAATAGATTGAACCGGTACCCGCATCATACTGAGCTGCATATGCACCTGATACCTTCATGTCGCTCATAGCTTTCCAAACAGACTTCTTGAATCTTTCCTGATTCGCTTTCTGCGTTTCTTTAGTAGAATACTTAACAGATGTTCCCTGATATTTCATACTCTTTGGTGCAGTACCTGTCTGAACATCAGAAAATGAAATGTTCGTAAGTCCCAATGAAGTAGCATTCATATTGTCAATTGAAACCTCAATTTTCTGGTCTGTATTAGCACCTACCTGAAGCTTCTTGTCTGAGAATGTACCATCTAATAAGTTCTGCTTATTGAACTGTGTTGTCTCTGAAATTCTGTCGAGCTCAGTTGTTAATGCTTCAAGCTCATCATTGATTGCATCACGGTCGATAGACTGGTTTGTGTCATTAGCACCCTGAACTGCTAACTCGTTCATTCTCTGTAAGATAGAATGAGCTTCATTTAAAGCACCTTCTGCTGTCTGGATTAAAGAAATACCATCCTGTGCATTAGAAGAAGCTTTGTCAAGACCACGAATCTGACTTCTCATTTTCTCAGAAATTTTTAAACCAGCAGCATCATCACCTGCACGGTTGATTCTGTAACCAGAAGATAATTTCTCTGAAGATTTTGCCTGAGCTCCTGTTGTGATTCCTAACTGACGATTAGCGTTCATCGCTGTAAGATTGTGCTGTACTACCATTGCCATAATATTTTTCCTCCTTGAATTGGGCTTCAGCTTCCATGCTGAAGTAGATTTGTTTTATTTGTGAACGTTCCTACTCTGACCGTACGCTTCATTTCGGTTTTCACGAAGTAGCATTCTTTGCTTACTTGCATTGTATATCGGCATAAGTGAAAGATACTTAACCCCTTTTTTAATTTTTATTTTCTAAGTTGTGAATACGTCTCGTTGTTTTCTGCCAGTGTTCCCAGCTTTTCAAAACTTTTTTGTATTGAAGCATAATCTTCCCACGGAATATTTTTTAATATATTTTGTCTTTCCACGAACTGTTCTGCCGCAGTCCGCACCGAAAAATATACATCAAATTTTGCCTTTGTTATGTATCTCCGTTTATTCAAATACTTTTTCGCACCATCTACATTGTCTACAAATTGATTGCAATCTGATATAATCTGGGCATCATAAGGATCTGCTTTTCCAACAGCGTCTAATAAAAATGTTTCCATTGCGCCAGTGTCTTCGAATGGTATCACCAATAGCAATAATTTTGCATTACAGTTGTCACCTTGTCCATTTTCATAATGAAAATCAATCCATTTATCATTCGATATATCATCTTTCCATTCGATTTGCTGTTTTCCTAGCTCTGTTGCTATTATGGTTTCAAATTCCGATTCAGTTTCTACTTCATCCCGATCTGTAATAATCACAATTCTGTCATACGCTTCATCTTCCGCTGACAAACTATTACTGTCTAATATAAATTGTAATCCTCCCGGTATGCGGCTACAGCCTCCGCAGCCAATAATATTAAGTTCAGAGTGGTCTTTTTTCAAAACACATTTTCTTGCTTTATAGCCGTTAATCAGCACACTATCATTCTTTTTATACTCCCAACCATATACTTTTCGCATGTAGTATTGAAGAAGAACAAAGTCAGTTGAACCCTCGCATAAAATCACACTTCTCATTTATCTAAGCTCCAATCCCATATTATCCTGTGCCTCAATTGCTTTCCTTCCGTTCATTCTACGAACCGCAGTTTTATTTTCTTTTTTATAAAGTGTATATACTGCCATCTCCTCTAAGCATTGCTCAGAGCACTTCAACAATTTATCAATTGCTTCTTTACTGTGCGATGTAACAAATACCTGCACGTTCAATTTTCTGCATGTCTCCAAAATCCACCGGAATGTATTTTCCATTGCAGAAGTATGGATAGCAGTTTCGAATTCGTCGATCAGTAAAACTCCATCCTCTGCAGCGATCACTGCACTCATTAATAAAACTGCTTTTTTCATTCCATCGCCGTAAACATTCAGCGGAAGTGCTTTTTTATGAGATTTTGAAAGAATCTTGTATACGCCGTGTCTCCTGCCATTTTCTTCCGAGTTATCATAATTAATACTCATAATGTCTTCGTCATAGTCTTTTAAAATAGCCAGCATCTGTTCATATAAATCCGGGGTTTCTAATACAGCATTTAAATACAATGTGCCTTCGGCATGACGAGTTGGTGATATATAAATAATATTTTTCTCTCTTGATGAGTCTTCATTGGATTCATTACGGACATATCTGATCTGTCCCTCATACACTGCACTGTTAGACGCAATCTGTCCATTATCTTTTATTTGCATCTGTAATTTTGAAACATTCATAATATTTTCTGCATAGTCATCCTCATACCTTACATATGATAAACCTTGCAACTTATTGAATTGTGATTCTAATATCTCTTCGTGTAACACTGTAGCCTGCATTTCTATCACATGCTTTTCTCCATTTAAAGAAACTGCATACTCTATCTTTTTTGTGTCTCCGTTCACATCAAACAGGTCATAAAATCCATCATAATAAGTTAGTCCTCTTGACAAATTCATCCCATTATTTCTAATTAGGTTTCTCCATACCCGAAAGCTTGTCGGATTTTTCACACTCTGAAGCAATTCAAGAACACTCGTTTTTCCGCTATTGTTATCCCCAGTTATGATATTAATCGGCGCAAGATTTTCCATTTTTAATTTTTTTATTCCTCGATAAGTTTCAATATCCAACTCGGAAATATAAACTCCCATTCATCCAGCTCCCTTCTGTCATATGATATAAGATGCATTTCGATTATAAATTATACTCACTTGATGATCGGATGTAGTTTTTCTCATAATTATATGATATGTTTCTTCAGCCACCATAGCAAAATCTCTGTCTACTACCTTAAAATTGTAACTAAAAAGACCTCACAAATCAATATCTTTCTATCTGTGCGGTCTTTTATTCTCTCTATTTTTTATTATCCAAAAAATGCGGCTCATTATACGCCTTATGCATCATATTATTATAATATTCTTTGACGATCTTCTGGCTACTGCGGATTTCCTTTGCCTGCTGCCTGATATAAGCAAACTTGGCGGTTGCCTTTTCCTTATTTCTTGCTTCCGTCGCCTGAATCTGCATATTCAATTCGGTAAGTGCCCTGATCAGTTCCTGCATCTGCCTGATCTGCTCTTTATGGATGTCTCTGTTGCTCTCAAGTTCTTCCTTTACCTTGTCATATAAACTTTCGAAACCCGTGTCAAGCTGCTCTAATTTGTCGATCAGAGCCGCTTTCCGATTCACGTTTTTTTCAAATGTGTCCGGTTCTAAATTAGGATCATCCAGCAGAAGGCTTTGTTCCTCGCTAAGTTTTAATATATCTGCCAGGACATCCTTTTTGCGCCGGAGGCTTTCGATCATGATTCCAATGTAATTATCTGTCACGATGTATTGCTTTCTCCTTCCGGTTATATCTGGCCAGCAGCCAGTTTCATCACTTCTTTCCATGTATCGCGCATGGTTCTGAGATGTTTTAATACTTCTTCTAATATTTCTTTGTCTTTTTTCATATTTGCCTCGATCAGGCGTTCTTTCAAATAGACATATACATTATTAAAATCATCAGCTGTTGCATATTTATGATTTAATGTCGCCTGAAACTCGGAGATGATATTCTCGACTTTCCGGATGTTGTTATGTGCTTTCTCAATATTGTTTTCCTCAATCCCTGCAATTGCTATGTTGCAGAATTTGATTGCTCCGTCATAGAGCATAAGTGTCAGTTCCGCAGGTGATGCGGTCATAATTTTGCTATTCGCATACGCAGCATAGCCATTATGATTAAGCATGTGAAAATACCTCCATGTGTTTTCTTTTTTTCTTTATGCAGATTTAACCTGCGGCAATGCCGCAGGTTAATTGTCCTGTTATCATGATCCAAACAGACCGGATAAAGAAGATGTCTGTGAATTGAGTTTTGCCAGCGCTGTTTCCATCGCCGAGAACTTCTTGTAGTAGTAATCCTCCTGTTCAGACAGCTTATCCTCCCACTTTTTGATCGTGGTTGTATAATCGCTGTATTCCGAAGCCATCTCCTTATCATTGTATACTTTAAATATACTGCTTAAAGTGGATGTCTTCATTTTCTTATCAATAGAATCATATAATCCTGTTGCAAGCTGTTGCATGAATCCCGCCACAGAATCCGGATCTTCTTTGATCGCTGCCAGCAGTTTGTCTTCCTTTCCGGAAGTTGCGCTGTCATCCTCATCCCCATTGATATGGTATGCATACTGTTCATTCTTTGCAGAATTCATATAACCAAGTGTTGAAATTCCAAAAGAAGTAAGATAGTATGTCTTTCCATTGACTTCATATCCCTTGGACATCGCCGTTGTCATGGACGAGATCAGGCTCTCTAACGAATCATCTCTGCGGAGCAGGGAATCTTTGACTTTTGCCTCCCATTTCTCCACTTCCGTATCACTCATGGAATCCTTTTCATCATCTGTCAGCGGCTCATATCCTTTTGCCGAATCTGCATTGTATAACTTGTTCATCTCGTTAATAAGTGAGTTGTACTGGCTGAGCAGATCCTTGACCTGCTCATAGATTCCCTCACTGTCTGTAGCTACGGTTACAGAAATCTCTCCACTCGTCTTGGCAAGTGCTGTGACAGAAAGACCATTTACAGCGAACTCGTTGGTAGATGAAGTGTATTCTGCACCATTCAGTTTGATCTTCGCATCCGATGCCGCCGACCAGTTGTTATCGTCATTCACTTTTGCGCCGGTATCTGATACGGTAGATGTCATTGCCAGTCCCAATGCCAGCAACGCCTTATCGCTGTCTGCATTCTTTGATTTCAGTTCAAAACCGTTTTCTGTACCGGTCTTTGCTGAACTTACAAATAATCTGCCGTTTTTCTCATCAAAGCTGGCTTTCACACCTGCGTCTGACAGGGATTTCACAAAGTCGCTGATCTTTGTGTCACCGGTCACGCTGATGCTTGTTGTCTTTCCGGTTTCTTTATTGGTAACTTCGATCGTACCGGTTCCGGTATATCCCAGTTCGCTTAAAGTGGACGCTGATGAAACAGTTTTTGTCTTATCTTCCGCACCGGATGCATCTTTGATCGAAATCTTTCCGCCGGTCAGATAATCACTTTTGGCAACCTCTAAGACCTCCAGAGACTGTACGCCGTTGGTCGCCCCACTTGCTGCACTCACCTTCGCTTTTGTGCTGTCGGATACGCTTGCCGTACGCATATTGTAGGCAGATGACATTTTTAATTTACCAACATTGTTGTAGAAACTGTACACCTTAGAGTTTAAGGTACTCCATGCCTCCTGCTTCCATGATAATTTTGTCTGTGCTTTTTTATACTTGTTCGTCTTGTAACTATAAGAAGATACAAGCGCTGAGATAATGGACTCGGTATCTAATCCCGAGTTCAGACCTGTGATTCTGATTGGCATAATCCTGCTCCTTTCAGTTTTGTAACTTGTTTATATCGTTTTCTGTTTTCATCTGTCACTTGTCTATTGCTGCTCCTGTCTTTTGGACAGTGATCTACAGTTTCTTATCCACTAATAATCCTGCCATCTCCCAGACTTTTGCGATCATGTCCAGGGTTTTCTCCGGCGGATATTCTTTCAGGACTTTCTTCGTGTCTTTGTCAACGATCTTGATAGTGACACGGTTGGTTGCATCATGGATTCCGAAGACTGCCTCGGAATTGTGCGCCTTCTTATTGATCTCGTCAACTGCTTTCCTGATCTGGGAATTCTCGGAGATCGTCTGCTTTGCCTGACTGTCGTCCCGGTTTCCGTCTTTGCCGTTTTTGTCAGTCTCTTTCGTGTCGATCTGAATGGTTTTCTTCATGAGATCGTCAGAAGCTGCTGCGTTGGATGCAGTTTCCACTTTTGCCTGACTCTCTGCTTTTACATCTGATGCGGATGAACTTCCCGCGTAGGACATCCCTGCCCCTTTCATAGCCTCTATTGCCATTGTTCTACACCTCCGTGTGCATAAGCTTGTGTTCTTCCATGGTTGCGGTCCGGATCTCTACAAATGCCGGAACGCTTATTTTTCTAAATCATATATCGGTAGTTTTCCTGTAAAATTAATAGCTGTCATGCAATTTCCTGCTTTGTGCCGCTGTTGTTATCTGATCAGGGTTTCATTTTAGCAAAATATAGGATATAATTCAATCGCACCGGAAATTGAGCCCGCAATGCGTTTATGTTTTTTACTATTATAAATAGGAAAGGATATTGTTTATTATGTTATATATCATGAGACACGGAAAAACTGACTGGAATGCAGTCCACCGCCTGCAGGGAAGCGAAGATATTCCTTTAAATGAAGAAGGCCGCCAGATGGCGAGAGACGCGCGGAAAAAGTATGGGGATCTGCGATTTGATATCTGCTATTGTTCGCCCTTGCAGCGTGCGCAGGAGACTGCTGAAATTTTTCTGGAAGGGAGCGGCACGCCGATCCTGACGGACGACCGCCTCCGCGAGATGGGATTTGGCATGTATGAAGGAACAGAACATGTCACACAGAAACCGGAATGTCCGGTATACACGTTGTTCCATGATCCTGTCCATTATCATGCTGTAGATGGTGCGGAAAGTCTTGAGCATTTGTATGCCCGCAGCGGCTCTTTTATCCACGATGTTTTAACGCCGGAAGTTGTTTCCGGAAAAAATGTACTGATCGTCGCCCATGGAGCCTTAGACTGCAGCCTGATCTGCCAGTATGAAGAGATTCCTCTTGAGCATTTTTGGGATCAGCTGCTCGGTAACTGCGAGCTTAGAAGATTAGTTTCATCAGCCAATGTGTGAAAACAGATACTGCAGAACGTCATCTGTGAATTTTATCGCATGCACACCAATGAATGTGGAGCCGTCTTCCTGCTTTTCTTCGCGGGAAACCTCCGCATACATGATCAGTGTTTCTGCCACAATGATCACCTGTTTTCCGAGAAGGCCTTCATGCCCCTCCGGCACACAGATTCCCATGCCTAACGGACTGATGTCTTTCACGTCCACGTAAATTTTTTCCTGTGTATCGCAGATTACGACAACACCATTTGTCCTGTATTCTACCCTCGATATTTCTCTTCTTTCTTCCATGAGCACCCCCTGTTTTTATCATTTCTGTCCTGACTGCCCTGTACAGGCAGAATTGTCTGTATCAGATCGTCTGCATTATTCAAAGATCTCCTGTACATCATCCAGAGTTCCGTCTCCGGTGAGAAGCAATGTCACTCCGCTCTCCGCCTGACTGATATCCGTGGTCGCCTCAACGCAGAGTTCGCCGTTCTGATTATAAAGTGCCCACTGAAAATCAGTGATCTCCACCGGCCACTCTACCGGCATGGAAACAGACTGTCCATCTGCGATTGCACTGATATTGTATTGTTCGCCGCTGATCGGATCGATCACAGAAAACATCCCAATGTCGATGCCGCACTCGTTTGTGGCTGTGATGATGATGCTTTTACGTTCTGCATATTCAGAAGATTCTGTGCTTTCCACGGCTTCTGCTGCTTGGGCTGTCCCGGCTGCTTCCGTTGACTCTTCCGATCCGCCGACGGTTTCCGCCGGTTCTTCTGTCGTTTGCCGGCTGTCTCCGGATGTCTGCTCGGTGGCGCCTGACGCCTGATCCTGATGATCTGTTTTTCCGCAGGAAGTCAGGAGCATTATGCCAAGAATCATGCAGATTATGAGTGTTTTCTTTTTTTTCATAGATTTTGTTTCCTTGTATACAAATTACGGATCATATTTTTCCTGTTTTCAGAATACTCCGTATTTTATTTTTTTGCAATGGATGTTTTAGAAAAGGCGCACCTTGTGGATGCGCCTTACTGTTAAAATTTATTTCTCATCTTTCTGAGCTGCTTCTGCTTTTTTCTTTTTATTTCTGCGGTACATTTCCTCGCCGGTTACACCAAGAAGTGCAATGATGAGTAACCACCACCAAGACATTTTCTCCTGCTGCGTGTCTTCCAGTGCGCCAGCCTCTGCTGCAAGTGGAGTTTCTTCATCGCCAATTGTCGTACTCTCCTGCGCTCCGTTCGCTGCAAGAGGTGTCTTCTCGTCCGCAATTGTCACATCTGTATCAGCGTCTGCATCTGTGTCAGCATCAGCTGCGGCATTTGCAACCACTGCTGTTCTCGTTGCTGCCGCCGGTGTTGCTGCCGCTGCAAGCGCTACCGGTGTCTCTGCGATCTGAACCGGTGCTGCATCTGCTGTGGCTGTTGTAACAGTTGTGACTGCACTTGCCGGAGCCGCTGCTGTAGTTACAGTGCCTGCAGGTGTTGTGGCTGCGCCGCCCGGTGTGGTCTCAGTGCCGGATGGGCTAGTTGTGCCGCCCGGTGTCGTTGTGGAACCGCCTTCGCCCGGAGCCGGTGCAGGGGTGAGTTCTGTGATCTTATCAGCCAGTGTTTCTCCTGCAATTCCTAACTTATCTGTCAGGTCTTTTGCCATGTCCTCTGCCTCTTTTAATTTTATCTCTGCCGCGCTGATCTGTCCCTCTAACTCTTTTACCTGATCTGCTGTGTAGTTCTGGCTTGCAAGAAGTGCTGTAAGCTTATCCTTTAAGCTGTCCGCATCTGCTTTTGCTTTATCAACTTTTTCCACCGCATTCTTTGCTGCGTCAATGATCGCATCCGCTTTTGCTACTTTCTCTGCTCTTTCAGCCTCCGCTTTTAATGCTGCATCTTTGAAATCATAGAAGCTCTTTAAGCTTTCATGTCCCGGGAAACGATTATCATCTTTTCCGGTGAGCCAGATTCCTTCATTGATCTCTCCTGTTTTCTTATATTCATCATAATATTTGTTGCTTGTATAAGCTGTTTTTTCCTCTGCCTTGGCAGTCTGATTGTATTTCTGTGTTTCCACGGTCTGCGCACCAAGATCTTTGGAATTTTTCTGCTGATAAGTTCCGGTGTAGGAAACGGATAAGGTTGTGGAGCTGTTCTTCTCGTCAACAACTGCCTGATCCGTTGTCTTCTCTCCCTCTGTGAATGTGTCATCGGCATAATGGATTTTGATTGCTACGTTGGAGTTATGTTTTCCATTCCAGCCTTCATAACCGTTAATATGCAGATCTCCAGTTTTCAGGTTGTCTTTAATCTTCTTATTCTGGGAAACTGCATCTCCAAGAAGTTTTTCTGCATCTGCTTTTGCAGCATCATATGCCTGATCCTTTAACTCTTCCAGATTTTTATTATCTGCTGCATTTACAGCATTTGTCTTGGATTCCACAGCGTTTGCTTTTGCAGTCACTGTCTGTGAATAAGTAATAACGATCGTGCCTGAAAATACGTTTTTATAGGCAGCAGAATCTGCACCCCAGTCTACCCATCTGCCGGAAGTATTTTTGTACTTATCTGTATCATTCACTTTTGCATTATCTGTATTAATACTTTCGATCTTATAATCGCCGCCAAGCAGGTTCTTTAACGCCTCTTCGTTGGTGAATTTAGCAAAAAGTTCCTTTGCTGCAATCTCGGCATTTTTCTTCTCGTATTTATCGTTATCATTATTGATTTTTTTCATTTCAACAACAATTTTCGATAAATCAATAGTTGTCGTAAATGTAGTTTTCTGGCTTACGGTCACATCTGCAGTCGCTGTTGCGCTCATGGACGTCTCGACATCTTTATCTCCGTCTTTCAATGCTGCTTTTTTATCGGCCAGATCCTTTTCTGCTGCCTCGACACTGTCATATGTCTTACCAGAAGATAAGTCAGCTTTCGTGTATGTGATCTCGGAAACGTTTTGTTTTACCGTTTTGACCAGTTTTCCATTTTCATCCACTGAGTAGGTGGTCTTTTTCTCACCGGAAGTTTCATATTGTTCACTGTTATAGTTATTGTTCACCTCAACGTCCTTAGAAGCTGAGTCGACCACATAGAACTGTCCACCTATATTTACGATTGTGTATACCACTCCGTTATTCTCGTAAACTGCGGTATCCTGATCATTCTGAAGCTTATCTGCCGGGAAGTTCTCTGCATTGATATTGAATGCAAGGCTTCCGTCTGTGCCCTTCACATCATAGGAAACCACTTCTTCTGCCTTCTCGAAAATAACAAGATCATCGCGGGTATCGTTGAGCTTGTAGTTCAGATATACGGTGTGTGGGGCACCTGCCACATCTTTGTATGTCACCTCACAATAGTTTTTGTTATCATTCCGATTCCAGGTCCACTTGCAGTCAACAAGTTCTCCCTTGGCAAGTTCCGGAATGTAGTAATTCTTAAGGATCACTTTGAACAGCTCATCTTCTTTTCTCCAGTTTGTGGAGGTATCCCCTGCACGTTCTTTTTCCAGAGCGATGATCTCAAGTGCTGCTTTCTGTGCATCGGTAAGCTCCGGAATTGCTGTTTTTGCTTCCTCTGCTGCCTCCTGAAGAGCCTTCGCTTTCTCCTGAACTGCTGCAAGATTTGCTGCGGCTGCCGCTGCCTCGGTACTTGCTTCGGCAACTGCTGTATCATAAGCTGCCTGTGCCGCCTTAAGCTCGTCTAACGCTGTATTGTATTCGGCTACTTTGCTGTCATAAGCTGCTTTGGCAGTCTCATACGCTTTCTGTGCATCGCCTACAATACCAGCTGCCTGATTGTAAGCATTCTTCGCCTCCTCAATGTCTGTTGCAGAATCAATTCCGGCTTGTGCTTTATCAAATGCGTCTTGTGCTTCCTGCTGCTCTTTCTTTGCATCATCCGCAATTGTATTTGCCTCATCTGCTTTTTTATCTGCCTTATCAAGAGCTGCGTCGGTATCTGCTGCGGCATCTGACGCATCTTTTATGCGATCCATTGTTTTGTCAACTATTTCTTCTGCCACATTCACATCTGTACCGCCTTCGAATGTTCCGTTTGCGGTAGCATCCAATATGCCTGCTGCATCTTTTGTTGTCTGGTCTGCGCCACTGTCATCCGCAATTGTTGTATCAACTGCTGCATTTACCGCATCCTTTGCTGCTTCTGTTGTTTTGCTCGTTTCTTCAGCGGCTTTCTGAACTTCTCCCACCTGTTCTGCTGCAGATTTCTGTGTTGTTACAGTTGTTGTACTCTCTTCCGGTGTTGTTTCACTGCTATTCTGTCCATCTGCATCCTCAGCAAATGCTGCAATCGGAGTAGATAATGCCATCATTGCTGCCAGTCCGACCGATAATGATCTGATCACGTTTTTGCTGGCTTTTTTGGTTAATTTTACGCCTGTAGCGTTTTCCATCATTTCCTTTTTCATCTGTGTAAACCTCTTCCTTCCATTTTAATGTTTATCTCGCTGCACTTTTGCCAAGGCTGCAAAAAAACATATTTATCCTTTTTGTTATACTAACTATAACATTCAGGGCGTTACATAAAGTGTTATAAAAAGAACTAATTTTTGAAAAATCAGAGGTTTTATAGTAGTTCTTCTAATAAACGACGCAGCATTTATAATTTAGCAACGCTGCTCGGTCTCTTTTGTGTAAGTTGCAAGATATTCCTGGGCTTGCTGCGGAGTTATTGCAAGTTTTTTCTGTAAACGTTCTAAAATGGTTTTCTCTGAAAGACCAAATTCATATCCTGCCGCAATGATTTCTTCCGCTCTTCCTTCCGCTCTTCCTGCCTGTTCTCCCTCTTTCCATGTCTCTTCAAATACGGTAAACATTTCATTTTCTCCTTTCCGCTCCAATAATTGATAATCCAGTTTACTGTTCACTTACCATTTGCTATATAGTTGTGGATATTGGGAATCCATGCCGATCCAGCATATATGATTTCACTCATTTGATAAAAAAAGATTTTTGCTTTACGCATTTTTAGAGTAACGGATTGCTTATATTCTGTCAAGGGATTTAAAAAAATTAAGCCAGAGGAATTTTCATGTTTTTCCTCTGGCTTAGTTTTTGATTTGTTTAATCTGTCAGATTTTCTTTCAAAGTCTTGCGCACTGCGCCCGGGCCTGCGATTTCTTTTACAAATAATTCTTCAATTTTCTCTCCGATACCGGCTTTGTAAAGATCGATGCCGAAAATATTTTCATTGGATAAAATACTCTTTAACTGTCCTGTATAGGATTCTTTCTCACCAAATTTTACATCTTTTAAGGCAGCTGTTAATTCTGCAAGCATTGGATCAGAAGATAATTCAAACTTTTCTCCCTTATCATCGACGCCAAGCAGATATCTGCACCATCCTGCAATTGCAAGTGGAATTGCTTTTAACTTCTCCGCATCCCCATACTGAGCCACATAGGCTTTGATCGTTTCGCCATAGCGAATTCCTACTTTCTGGGAGGTATCTGTTGCGATACGCTGCGGTGTATCCGGCATAAACGGATTTGGAATACGCACATTGATAACTTCATCCACAAAAGCTTCCGGTGATAAGATACCCGGATCTGTAACCACCGGCATTCCCTCTACAGGGCCGATTTCATGGACAAGCCTGTTCAGTTCCTCATCTTTCATTTCGTCTGCGATCAAGGTATAACCTAAAACGCATCCGTAGACTGCAAGTGCTGTATGCAGTGGATTTAAGCAGGTTGTAACTTTCATGCGCTCTACTTTATTTACAGTATCCCGGTCTGTCATATAGACGCCTGCCTTTTCCAATGCAGGTCTGCCATTCGGAAAATGATCTTCGATCACAAGATACTGTGGTCCCTCTGCGTTTACAAACGGCGCTATGTATGTATTTTTTGAAGTGATGACCGGTGCAATATCCTCAATGCCAAGTTCCTCCAAAGATCTGCAGACGGATTCTGCCGGTCTTGGGGTGATCTTATCGATCATTGACCATGGGAATGACACCTGATCTTCATCTGAAATGTAATTTACAAACTCGCCTGTTACATATCCTTTTTTCTCCCACTCTTTTGCCATAGTCAGAATGGAATTTCTTAATTTTTCTCCATTGTGAGAGCAGTTATCCATGGAAACTACTGCAAGAGGAGCCTTTCCTGCCTGAAAACGCTCGTACAGCAATGCGCAGACAACCGCCATTGCAGACACCGGTTTTTCAGGTCCGTTGTCAATATCTTTCTGAATAAATGGAAAATAATTTCCATCCACTCCCTTCAACGCATATCCTTTCTCCGTGATGGTAAATGAGATCATCTGGAGATTTTTATCGGAAAAGATTTCTTTTAACCGATCCCACTCCTCCGGCACTTCTGACTGCGCTTTGATTGCCTCTGCCAGAGAACCTAGCACCTTTTTATCCGTTGAGCCGTCGGCTTTTAATGTCACAGCTAAAACGAGGTTATCATACGGTCTGTATATTTTATCTACCACATCGAAATCAAACGTTTCCACACAGGTAATCCCTTTTTTCATCTCTCCGGAAGATATCAGTGTATCTGCGATCCCTCCGATAAAAATACGAAAAATATTTCCGGCTCCAAAATGTACCCACACCGGGTTTTTCTTCGTCTCTTCCGCCACTTTTTCGATATCATAAGAAGGAAGTCCGATTCCTGCGTTTTTCCACTGTTCTTTTTCCTGTAAACCCTGTAATGTCAGTTTCATCTCTGCTCTCCTTCCTTTTTTGCAGCTTCCCACAATCCGCGAAGATATGCTGCGCCTAATGCACGGTCATAAAGTCCATACCCCGGCATTGCTTTTTCTCCCCAGATCATTCTTCCGTGATCCGGACGGATCGGTCCATCAAATCCATCTTCATAAAGCGCTTTGATAACAGCATACATATCAAATGTGCCATCCTCGCTGAGATGTGCGCTCTCCTCAAAGTCTCTCATTCCATCGTTAAATCTCAGGTTTCTGATATGTGCAAAATGGATTCTGCCTTTTAACATATGAATGGTTGCGATCAGGTCGTTATTTAAGTTTGTTCCATACGAGCCCATGCAGAATGTCACACCGTTATGTTTATTTGGCACCATATCCATCATTCGTTTTAATTTTTCCTGTGATGAAATGATTCTCGGCAGACCGAACACACTCCAGCCCGGATCATCCGGGTGAATTGCCATATTTATATCATATTTGTCGCAGACCGGCATGATTGCTTCCAGAAAATATTTCAGATTCTCAAAAAGCTGATCCTCATCGATTCCTTTATATAATGCAAATAAATCCTTGATTTTTGCCATTCGCTCCGGCTCCCAGCCCGGCATGACTGTTCCATTCATGTCATCTTTGATCGCATCAAACATTTTCTCCGGGTCCATTTTATCAATTGCATCCTGATTATATGCCATTACCGTAGAACCATCTTCTCTCACACGGTCAAGTTCTGTTCTTGTCCAGTCAAATACCGGCATGAAGTTATAGCAAACCATATGGATATCTGCTTTTCCGAGATTTTCTAATGTCTCAATATATGCCTGGATATCATGGTCTCTGCCCGCTCCGCCTGTCTTGATCGCATCGCTGACATTGACACTCTCAATTCCTGCCAGATGAAGGCCTGCGTCCTCAACCTCTTTTTTCATTGCAAGAATTTCATCCAGATTCCACACTTCTCCCGGCATTTTATTATATAATGTAGTAATGATCCCGGTTGCATAGCGTGTCTGTTTTATCTGTTCCAAGGTGACGGTATCATAATCTTTTCCGAACCATCTCATTGTCATTTCCATTTTTCTGATCTCCATTTCTATCTGTTATATTCAAAAACAACTGCGAAGTTTTAACCTGAATCAAAACTCCGCAATCACTGATTTATCCGAGGAAAAAGTTCATCGGAACCGTCACAAGAGACGGGAACAAAACCATAAGCAGTAATATCACTACCTCAGCCAGAAGGAACGGCCATATCGATTTTACCATTCTCTCCATGTTGATCTTTCCTGCGCCGCAGGCAACATTTAATACTGTTCCTACCGGTGGTGTAAGTAAACCTAAAACCGTCATTAAGATAAATACCACTCCAAAATATGCAACATCGATTCCTGCTGCTTTCACTGCCGGCAGTAATACAGGTGTCAGGATCATAATGGTAGGCGTTACATCCATGGAAGTTCCAACAAGGAGCACGATCAGGCAGATAATTAGCATTAATGCTACTGGATGCTCAATAAATGGTGCTAAAATTCCCGTAACAATGGATGGAACATTTGCCACTGTCATCATCCAAGAAGATACCATTGCTGCTGCAGCAAGAAACATGATTACAGAAGATGACTTTGCCGCAGAAACAAGGCATTCCATCAGCATGCTGATTTTTAATTCTTTGTATACAAACAGTCCGATCACTAATGCATATACTGCTGCGATAACTCCAGCCTCTGTCGGTGTAAATTTACCACTGCGCAGTCCAACAAGAATAAACACCGGAAGAATCAATGCCCAAAGTCCGTCAAGCAATGCTTTTGCAACCTGTTTTGCAGACTGTCTCTCTGCTTTTGCGAGGTTGTCTTTTTTCGCAATAAAGAACCATAATACACACAAAGCACCTGATAAATATACAGCCGGTGCAATACCACCCATAAATAATTTTGTAACGGAAACACCTGCCTGCACGCCAAAGATAATCATTGGTACAGACGGCGGCATGATCGGCGATAAAATATTTCCTGCTGCGATCAGTCCGGTACAGGTATCACGCTTATAACCGGCACGTACCATCATAGGAATGAGGATCGCTCCAAGGAATGCAGTGGAAGCAACAGCTGATCCGATCATACTTGCAAATAAGAGAATTGCCATGATTGCAACATAGCCCAGTCCGCCGCGGACATGTCCGATAATCGCATTCGCTGCATTTACAATACGCTTTGTAATACCGCCGCGGTTCATAAATTCACCTGCCATGATAAAAAACGGAACTGCCATCATGGAAAAGGAATCTGCACCAGAAAATAAATTCTGTGATAAAATCTGGGCATTAAAGCCATTCAGATATAACATCATACAAACACCACTGAATAAAAGTGCGAAGCAGATTGGAAGTCCAATCAGCATACCACCGATCAGGGCAGCTAAAAATATTACTAATGTCATGTTATTTTCCTCCCTCTTCTCTCAGTCTTCTTGCATATTCTTCATCCGAAAGATTCTCTGCACCATCTTTTGCCTCTGCAGCGATCTCATCATCATCCGAAGTGCTCATCGTAACAATCTCTGATATTTCAGATGGATTTTTCAGCGCATGGACGATGTTTATCACCGCCATGATCGCAATTGCCACGCCTGTGATGATTCCAGCAAAATATAATACAGAATATGGGATTCCGAGTGCTGCTGTTCTTGAGGCGGTATTCTGTGCCACCATTTTTTCAGAACCCCACACTAAAATAATCATTAAGATCGCAATAATTGTCTGGGAAACAATATACATTACCATCTGCACCTGCGGCTTCATTCTGCTGATGAGTGTATCCACTCCCAGATGTGCATTAGCACGCATTGCACTGATTGCTCCGATATAGGTAACGTATACAAAAAGGTATCTTGCCAGTTCTTCTGACCATGTCAGCCCGGCATTAAAAAAGGTTCGAAGTACAACATTTAAAAATACAAAGAACACCATTAAGCCGGTAAGAATACCTGTAAAATAATCAATACCTTTAAATAGCTTATCTACTAATTTGTTCATAGTCTGCTTCTCCTTACTCTACTTTAATGTCATCTACCATTTTTCTGACATCATCTACCCAGTCATACTGTGCATTCAGATAATCGTAAACCGGCTGTATTTTCTCTTTCATCACTTCTCTGTCCTCATCGGAAAGTTCTGTAACGACCAGTCCATTATCTTTCATAAACTGCTTATCATCTGAAAGCTGCTCCTCATATAAATCCCATGCGTAATCTGACGCTGCCTGTGAAGCCTCTTCAAATGCTTTCTGATCCTCTTCACTCAAGCTGTTCCAGAACTCCTCCCCTGCAAATAATTCCAAAGATGAAATGATATGATTTGTGTCATAAACATAATCCTGAACTTCGTACCAGCCTTCTGTCTTTACCGTAGCAAGCGGATTATCCTGTCCATCTGCCACTCCCTGCTCCAATGCAGTAAACACTTCACCCATATCCATGATAACAACGTTGGCTCCAAGACTTTCGGCAAGTTTCACATGAATTGGATTATTTGGCATTCTGAGCTTCTGTCCGTTGAAATCATCAAGGCTTTCCAGCTTCTTATTAGATGTAAACTCTCTGGCTCCGTTCGGATACCAGGAAAGCAGCTTCAATGGCTGTGTACTCTCAAGGTCTTCTGCAATATATTCCCCAAGTTCTCCCTGATAGCACACTCTTGCGTGTTCTACGCTGTCAAACAGGAATGGGAAATCCGGGATAGACATTTTCGGTGTTTCAGACCACATGGTTGTTCCGACTACGCACATTTCCACGATTCCACTTTTCGTATAGTCATATGTTACCTTTTCGCTTCCAAGTACACCGGAATTATAAATCTGGATATCATAACGTCCATCGGTCGCCTCTTCCACCATCGGTTTGAACACATCTGCCAATGCCTGTGCGGCTGGTGTCTGATCTGATACACAGACCGCAATTTTTACTAATTTACCTCCACTGTTTTCACCGGTCGCTGAGCAGCCTGTAAAAAGTCCTGTCATCATTGAACCGATCAGTAATGCACTTGCGCCTCTTTTAATCGCCTTTGCAAGTCCCATAATCACTTTCCTCCTAAATGAAATGTTTGTAAGTTGTTTCTGGCGTTTTGTTTGTATGCTAGTATGGTAGTTCATTTGCTTATTTTTTTCAATATGTATATTTCAACATATTATCATCCTGTTTTTTATGCATATTGCATAATATTACTTTGTTTTTTTCTTTTTTATTGACTTCTTTTTTCTTTTATGTAGAATACTAGTATGTAAGTTGTTTTGTGGCATTCCTAAATAATCAATCATCTATTTCAAATTAAGATAAGGAGACTATTATGAAAGCCGTACAAATTGTAAAACCAAATCAATTAGAAGTAATTGACATTGAAAAACCAGTTATTGATCCTAAAAATAATGTATTAGTAAAAATGACCGCTGCGGGAATCTGCGGATCTGATGTTGGAATTTATCATGGCACCAATGCTGCAGCTACTTATCCGCGTATTATCGGACACGAAATGGTTGGTGTCGTTGCAGAGGTTGGAGATACTGTTTCTTCTTTAAAAATAGGCGACCGTGTTATCATCAATCAGGTAACAAGCTGTGGTCACTGCTACCCATGTTCCAAAAACCGTGGAAATGTATGTGACAACCTCAAAGTAAGAGGCGTACATATTGATGGTGGTTACCGCGAATATATCGCTGTTCCTGAATCTGACTGCTATCTTCTTCCGGATTCACTCTCCGATCAGGATGCCGTTATGATCGAGCCGACTACCATCGCTATCCAGTCCTGCACCCGTGCTGAACTCGAAAAAGACGACATGCTTCTTATTTATGGTGCAGGCGCACTTGGAAGTTCAATTTTAAAAATTGCACACACAATCTGTGACCACATCATTGTAGCAGATATTATGGATGACAAACTCGCAGAAGCCAGAGAACATGGCGCACAGTTTACAATCAATGCTGCAACCGAAGATTTTCAGGCAAAGGTTCTGGAATACACACACGGCAGAGGTTCCACTGTTTCTATTGATGCCGCATGTGTAAAAAATTCTCTCTTGTTATTACTTCAGGCTACTGGTAATGCCGGTCGTGTTATCACTATGGGCTTTTCCACCGCTCCAACCGAAGTAAACCAGTTCCTGATCACTTCCAAAGAGCTGGATGTGAGAGGTTCCCGTCTCCAGAATAAAATGTTCGGAAAAGCGATTGAGATGATCAAGGAAGGTACTCTTGACCTGAACAATTCTATTTCGCATACATTTCCGCTTACAAAAGCGCAGGAGGCTTTCGATTTTGTTGACAGCAGAGATCCTTCCATCCGCAAAATTGTTTTTACTTTTGATTTTTAAAAATTATCTGGCAAAAGTTTTTATTTGATAGTATACTAGTATATTATTAAGGAAATGGGGAGAAAAAATGGTCATTCTTCAAAAGGAACGCTCTGAAAATTCCAGATCCTATGCTGTCAGAGTGCTCTTATATAACATCATTCATCTGGAATTGCAGCCCGGAACCGCTGTCAGTGAAAATGAGCTTTCCACCACACTGTCCTTGTCAAGGACACCGGTCCGCGAAGCTTTAATTGAATTAAACCGCATCGGTCTGGTTGAAATCCTGCCACAGCGCGGCAGCTATATTTCCAAAATTGATTACAATATCGTAGAAGAATCGCGTTTTTTACGGCTTGTAACGGAAAATGCAATTTTAAAGCTTCTGTGTGATAAGATTGCAGATGCTGATATGGACGCCCTTGATTATAATATAAAAAAGCAGCAGCGCAGCCTCGAACAGAAGGATCGAGAGACTTTTCTGGAATTAGACAATGAATTTCATGAGCTGTTGTTCCGCGCTGCAGATAAAATGTGGTCTTACCATATTATCAAGGAACAAATGGTTCACTTTGACCGTCTCCGCTCCCTTTCCACAAAATCAAAGCAACACGATTATGTATTAAAAGACCACGAAGATATTTTGTATGCAATCAGACGACATGATAGTGAAATGGCAGAAATGCTTATGACCCGGCATTTAACCCGGCATTTATCGGAGAAAAAAGAATTGCTAACAATGTATCCTGATTATTTCACAAATAATTAAGACTGCCGATCATATAACCGGCAACTTTTGAAAAGACTGTCCAGAAATTGGCAGTCTTTTTCTCTTGTTAATTTCCCGTTTTTAGGGAAATTATGTTTTTATTTCTTGTTTATTTCCCAAAAATATCATATTATAGGAAATATAGAATAATTGCATATGCAATGGAGGGCATTATAATGGATAAAAAATTTTTGAAGGCAAAAGATATTGCCCAGCTTTGGGGAATTACTCCCCGGAGGGTAAATCAGCTCTGCACTGCCGGTTTTATTAACGGTGCATACAAAGAAGGAAGATACTGGTTGATCCCTTCTGATACAACAAAACCGGAAATCCTTCGAAACAAACAAACCCCACCTTTGTCCGGCAGATTACTCCCATGTCCGGTTGGAATCACTTCATATAAAGAAGTTTCCAAAGAATGCTATTATGTCGACAAAACGCTTCTCATAAAAGATATAATTGACGACCACAGCAAGGTTTATCTTTTCACAAGACCGCGCCGTTTTGGGAAAACACTTACCATGGACATGATCCGAACCTATTTTGAAAAAACATCCACAGATACATCCATATATTTTTCAGATAAAAAAATCTGGAATTGCGGAGATGCTTACAAGCAGCTTCAGGGGACTTATCCGGTCATTTTTCTGTCTTTTAAAGATGCACATCAGACTAACTGGACTGATATGTACCGCAGTCTGTGTTTTACCTTAAAAGAAGAATTTCTTCGCCATATAGAACTTTTATCAAGCAAAGCAATTAATGAATACGACAAAAAATACATTCACAATCTCATAAATGATGTCGCTGATTCTACCGATTATCAGTTTGCTCTTGGCAAGCTTTCTTCTTTACTTGCCACACATTATAACCAGAAAGTTATTATTATTATTGATGAGTACGACACGCCAATCCAACAAGGACACTTATATCATTATTATAATGAAGTTGTCGGTTTTATGCGGAATCTTTTCTCCTCCGCTTTAAAAGACAATGAGAATCTGGAATTTGGCATTTTGACTGGAATACTCCGCATTGCAAAGGAAAGTTTATTCAGTGGTTTAAATAATCTTGTTGTAAACACGATTTTGGATGACAAGTACTCAGAGTATTTCGGTTTTACCGTAAACGATATATCAAATATGGCAGCTTACTATGGAATGGCAGAAAAACTTTCAGAAATTAAAGAATGGTATGACGGTTATCTCTTCGGAAATACAGAAATATATAATCCGTGGTCTGTGATTAATTATTTTAACAATAACTGTAAACCAAAGGCTTTCTGGTCCCGAACAAGCGGCAATGAAATTATTGGTGAACTCATCCGCAGTTCCGACAAAGAAGTGTACGAAAGTCTCTCACTTTTACTGCAGGGAAAAGAAGTGCAATCCATTATTAATACGGATATTATTTACCCGGAGGTAAATGCTGACTCTGACACAATCTACAGCTTTCTGCTTGTCGCCGGATATCTGCGTGCCACAAGTGTGATCAGTGAATTTAATGACAACCCGATTTGTTCTCTCAAGCTGCCTAACCGCGAGATAAAAAGTGTTTTCCAAAAAGAGATTTTGGATAATTATAATACCTTGTTTAACGGCTCCCTGCTCCGAGATTTCGAACTTGCTCTTCGAACAGGTGATACTACTCTTTTCACTGACACCTTGCAAAAATATCTCTTGCAGTCTGCCAGTACTTTTGACACTACAAACGAAAATTTTTATCACGGAACTGTTTTCGGAATGTTGGCAATACTCTCAGACCGATATTATATCTCTTCCAACAGAGAGTCCGGCGAAGGGCGTTTTGATATACAGCTTGAGCCAAAAGATAAATCCCAATTGGGCTATATTATTGAATTTAAAGCTGGAAAAAACCTTTCAGATACCGAACTTGCTGATTCTGCGTCAAGTGCGATACAACAGATCCAAAGCAAAAAATATTCTACCGATATGGAATATCATGGCATAAAAAAGATTGGACTTTTCGGGATTGCATTCAGTGGCAAACGTGTTGCAGCTAAATACGCAGAAATACAACTCCATTCATAAGACACATCCTCTCATAATTCTGAAAAACTAAGGAATCAGGATTATGAGAGGATTTTTTGTCCAGAAATTGGCAGTCTTTTTCTCTTGCATTCTTTTTCCGGATGTGGTATTCTCATTTTATCGAACGTATGTTCTATTTTATTTTTTTGATTGGAGGAGATCACATCCAGATGAAAATCCAGCAAAATATGTCACTGATGGAAAAACTTACGATTCTCTCAGACGCTGCAAAATACGATGTCGCCTGCACGTCAAGCGGTGTGGACCGCGGTGGTGACGGCATCGGCCTTGGCAACTCTATTTCCTGTGGGATCTGTCATACTTTTTCCGCAGATGGACGGTGTGTTTCCCTTCTCAAGATTTTATTTACAAACGAATGTATTTTTAACTGCTCTTACTGCCAGAATAATTGTAACTCCGATGTCCGGCGGGCTGCCTTTACCCCGGAGGAAGTCTGCGAACTGACGATGGAATTTTACCGGCGGAATTATATTGAAGGTCTTTTTTTAAGTTCCGGCATTATGGTAAGCCCCAACTATACGATGGAACTTTTATACCAGACCCTTTATAAATTGCGCACAGCGCACCATTTTAACGGTTACATCCATGTGAAAGCGATTCCCGGCGCTGATCCTCTGCTGATTGAAAAAACTGGGTTTCTGGCTGACCGTATGAGCATCAATCTGGAACTGCCTACCGCAGACAGCCTGAAAAAGCTTGCGCCCTGCAAGTCGAGAAATACCATCCTGAAGCCAATGCGCATGGTTCAGAACGGTATTACGGAAAATAAGAATGAAGTCGCTCTTTACCGGCATGCCCCGAAGTTCGTACCCGCAGGACAGAGCACACAGATGATCATCGGCGCAACCCCGGAAAACGATTATCAGATTGTGAGCATTGCCGAGAATCTGTATCAGAAATTTGATTTAAAGAGAGTGTTCTATTCTGCCTTTGTGAATGTCACCCACAACAGCAATCTTCCTGCACTGCCCGGCGGTCCGCCGCTCCTGCGGGAACATCGTCTGTATCAGGCAGACTGGCTGCTCCGCTATTATAAATTTAAAGCCGACGAGCTTTTAAGTCCGGAGCGGCCGGACTTTAATATTTTTCTCGACCCCAAGTGTGACTGGGCGATCCGGCATCTGGAATATTTTCCGGTCGAGATCAACCGTGCAGACTATGATACACTGCTCCGTGTCCCTGGTATTGGCTATAAGTCTGCCAGCCGCATTGTAAAAGCAAGACGTCACAGCACCCTCGGTTTTGCCGATCTGAAGAAGATAGGTGTTGTGTTGAAACGCGCTCTTTATTTTATCACCTGCTCCGGCAGGATGATGTACCGCACGAAGCTGGAAGAAGATTATATCTGCCGCAATCTGATGGGCGATAAGACGCAGATACCACGTGAGATCCGTGAAAGCGGTTATCAACAATTGAGCCTGTTCGATACCGGCTTATCCACGGAGCCGCTTCCGCTGTCGTAGATAAATGTAAAACTTTTATTTCCCTGAATATTTTTCTCAAGACAGGAGCAGGACATTATGCATGTATTTATCTGTGAAAACACACCAAACGGAATATTGACCGGCGTATACGATGCCTGGGAATTAAAGATTCAGGAAAGATGCTCCCACGCTGATATTTATCTGGTATCCGGTCAGCCGGATAATTACGAGCTGTTTTGCGACTACCACACCGTCGCACCATCCGCTGAAAAAGCCGGAAAAGTTGTTTCCACGCTAAACCGGAAGCTTGGACACGATTTTTACGAGACAATCCTTACTGCTATTTTATCCATTGATCTTTCCGGCAAGAAGAAGATGGACAAAGCGAACGCCGTGTATCAGACGATCGTTGCCGCACTTCATTCACCAAAGGGTGCCCGTGTATTGGATTCACTGAGTAATCCTTATATTTACCGTGTCTTTGAATTGTCCAGAGCCACAGCCTCCGAAGCCCACCACCTGAAAGGTTTTCTGCGCTTTTCGGAACTGCAGAACGGCGTTCTGTTTTCCACGATCCATCCCAAAAATAATGTCCTGCCAATTTTAGCAGAGCATTTTACGGATCGTTTTCCGCAGGAAAATTTTATGATTTACGATGAAACCCACCAGCTTGCGGCAGTCCACCGCGCCGGAAAGAATTATATGCTTGTAGATGCTTCGGACATCAATACCGAACTTCTTCAGAACTATTCTGAGAATGAAGCAAGATTCCAGAAACTGTGGCTGGCCTTTTTCGACAGCATTGCGATTGAAGCACGTACTAACCCCGAATTACAGGCACAGAATATTCCGAAACGCTTCTGGAAGGATGCTGTGGAGTTAAGATACTTTTGTGAATAACCTTCCCGCATTCTCCTCCGTCACACGCTCGACCTCCTCCTCTGTGATTCCTTTTAATTCTGCGATTTTTGCGATCACAAACGGAATATTGGAAGAATCGTTTCTCGTGCCGCGGTGCGGTTCCGGTGCCATGTAAGGACAGTCCGTCTCAAGTAAAATGCGCTCCAATGGGATTGCTTCCACTGTCTCTTTCAGTTTTTTTGCGTTTTTGAATGTGACAACGCCACCGACACCGATGTAGTAACCCATTTTGATAAATTCCTGTGCCATCTCTCTGGAGTAGGAATAGCAATGGATGACACCCGGTATCTCCTCTGCGTGAACCGCTTTCATCACTTCCATCGTATCGGCTGCTGCATCTCTGGAATGGATGATTACCGGAAGGTTGGTTTCCCTGGCAAGTTCCATCTGCCGTCTGAACCAGTAACGCTGTGCGTTCTGCACCTCCGGCTCTTTATCCCAGTAATAATCCAGTCCGATCTCACCGATCGCAACGGTCTTTGGAAGAGATACCTGCTCTTTTAACCAGGCAAATGTCTCTTCATTCAACCCGCTGATGTCACTTGGATGTACGCCCACCGCTGCATAAATGTAATCATATTTTGCGGCAAGTTCCAGAGTTGTCTTTGTTGTCTCTATCGAAGCCCCAACATTGATGATCCTGCCGATCCCTTTTTCCGGCAGGGAACGGATCAATGCTTCACGGTCATCGTTAAAACTTTCATCATCATAATGTGCATGTGTCTCAAATATCATAGCTGCCTCTCTGTGTTACAAAATCATTTTATTTTTTCTGTGTACGCTTCCGGCGTTTTCTTATGATCAGTACGATCAAAAGCAATACAACCGCTGCACCGCCGCCGGCATAATACAAGGTGTGATCTGCCGCCGTATGTACCAGTGCAAACGCTGCCTCATATGGAATGTCTGCCACAAGGTAACTGCCGTCCTCTGTGGTTTCTGCCAATGTCCATGCATCACTGCCTGTTTCTCTGTACCAGATCTCATTTTTTCCTGAAGTGTCCGGCACATAAAAATGTGCTTTTACTGTATCATATATTTTGTCATGCAGGTGTTCAAGACTCCAGTTGTAAGCATACACGACATCTCCGTCCGGCAGATCTGTGTCACACTCTGCCATCTGGATGGAAGTGTCATCATAGAATTTCCCTTCCAGAAGGAAAACTGCTTTTTCATTTTCTGTATCGGAACTTTCACTAGCTGTATCTTCTGTTTTTGCGTCGTTTATCACTTCCGTTCCCACGATACTCTCTGTCCAACGGCTGTACTCTGCCTCCACCGTTTTATTTTCCGTCATTGGTTTTCCAACCAGATCCTCCGGCCAGACTGCATAGTAACCATCTTTTTCCGGAATCTGTGGAAGATCAGATTCACTGAAGCTTCCATTATATGCGATTGTCTTTACAATATCCACATTATCTTCTGCCCGGAAAGTTATCTTCACTTTATGGAATCCTTCCGGAATATTCTCAAGTTTCATGACCTCTTCATAACTTTTTTCATCTGCAATCCCAGCATAGTTGATGTTGTCAATTCCATCAAGGTCATCGCCCACAAAAATGTTACCTTTTACCTCGCCCTCTTCAGACACAGTTCCTGCGATGCTTCCCAGACCTTCCCCATCACTTGTGATCGTAGATGCAGAAACACAGTTTTTCACGGTATATCCGCTTCCGACAATGCCTCCGACATAATCCTTTGCATTTATTTTACAGAGACTGTAACTGTTGGCGATTGCACTGACACTGTTTCCTGCAATGCCTCCGGCATAATCCCCCGTATCAGATTTCACAGAGCCATAACTTTCACTTCCATAGACCAGTCCAAGTTCTTCTAATCCGGTAATACCACCGACACTGTTTTTCTTTGAAGTCACTTCCCCATAGTTGCTACAGCGGATGACAACATTATTCACGGTAGAACGGAGTGTAATGTCCGTAGAATCTGTAAGATCAGGATCAAACTCCGGATCGAGATCATATTCAATGTTCATCGTTCCGACAATTCCACCCACATTGAGATCGCCATTGACCATTCCGCGGTTTACACTTCCTGAAACAACACCATCTGTATCTTTTGCGCTGGCTGCGGACGAGATATCTTCCATATACTCCTCATCTCCTGTCACCACAGAAAGCGTATCTCCAACCGTATTCTGAATGCTTTTGATCTGCTTACTGATCTTCTGCACATCATTTGTGACAGACTGGATTCCATCATCCACTGTGTTCGTCAGCTTATCAATATCGCCGTTCGCATCTTTTTCTTTTATCTGATTGGAAATATCATCCACAAAATCTTCTGCCGTTTTATTGGAATCGGAGATTGTTCCACGAATGTTGGACAGATTACTGTTGATATTCTGCCATTCTTTTGTAACCGCCTCTGCCTGTTCTTTATTTAAAATGTGATTGTTTCCCTGGATACTATCTATTTTATCCAGAGAATTATGAATATTATTCATGTACTGCTGCGCTTCCGGGCTTGATTCCCCGATGGAATCTGAGAGGGAACCCAGAGATTCCGACAAAGTTTTCGAAGAATTATCGTACTGCTCCGACAGATTGTCCACATAGGTCTTTGCCGCTGTGGAGGTATCACTCATGGTCGAAGCAATGTTGCTTAAGGTCGTGTTGATGGAACTGACCGAATCCTGCACCTGATTTACCTTATCATCCAGATACTCCGATTCTATATACGGCTCCGCCTGACCGACAATTCCTCCTACATCTTTTCGTCCGTAGATTTCCCCTTCATTGTGGCAGTCGATGACTTTTCCACTCTGGCGTCCGGCAATTCCACCCACGTTATAACCCGTGTGTGCAAAACCGATTTTTCCCTGATTGATGCATTCACTGACAATTCCAGTCGAAACACCCACAATTCCGCCCATATCATTCCGGTCTATTACACGCCCTGTGAGATTTAATGTACCAATGTCAACGCCTCCAATATCCATCGTGGTTTTCAGCTCATCTGTATTGATGCTGCACCCCGATGTACACTCTGACACAAGTCCTTCGTTATTTCCAACGATTCCTCCGGTCTGATTGGTGGCTGTCACTGCTGCATTGCTCCTGCAGTTTACAATTTTTCCGGTCGGTTTGTTGATCCCTGCGATCGCTCCGACTGCTGTTTTTCCATTGACAGTTCCTTCAAAGGAACAGTTCCCGATCGTACCATAGTTCACACCGGCAATTCCGCCAATATTTTTACAGCTTCCCTCTGAAGTGATCTTACCGGAGATCTTCAGATCATTCACAACTGCGCTTTTACCCAGATAACGGAAAAATCCGTGATCCGAGCCTTTTACCTGCAGCTTCACATTGCTGATTGTGTGACCGCCGCCCTCAAAATCCCCAGAGAAATATGCAACACCATTGAAATCAACCTTCGAAAGATCAATATTATGGGTAAGTTTTACCGTTTTTCCAACACTCCAGCTGTCATACTGACAGTTCTGTAAAAATTCTTCAAATGCCTTTTCATCGGCAATTTCGATGATCTGATTTTTATTTTCTGCTGTATCCGCACTCGTTGTGCTGTCTTTTTCTGTGGTTTCTTTTGTACCACTGCTTTCCTGTGAGGTGGCAGCCTGTATGGTCAACCGTCCGTTTCCTGCCAGAGCAGAAACGGTCAGTGTCATGGAAAAACACAGGGCAAGTACTTTCATTCTCATCTTTTTCATGACTTTTTCTCCTCCTGCTCTTCCTTTGCGGCTGTCTCTGTTTCTGCAGCCACATTTTCATCCTGCGTCATTCCCGGCAGCATTGGATTTTGTGTATCGTCATGTGTGACTTCTCCATGTCTGCCCGGTATGTGCGAATCTAACGACACTTTCATCTGTCCCTGGAATACACCGGAAACATCTGCATCAATCTCTCCCTGTACATAACCTTTTACATGTCCGGTCACCCTCACTCTGCCGGCAACCTCCTTCTGAGGACGTGAAATATTCATGGCAAGGGCTGTCTTCTCAATGATAAAATCACCAAACAGCAGAATCTGCGGCAGCACAAAAAGAACCAGAATAATGGAAATTAACGTACCGCGTCCTAAAGCCACACCAATGGAGGCAACCGTCGGATCGGATGCAATCTCACCGATCAAAAATCCTGCACAGGTCAAAATCGTTCCGGAAGTAAAAATAGTTGGAAATGCCTGGTTTAAGGATTCAGTAATCGCATCTTTGATCGGCATTCTCTGTTTCAGATCCATGTATCTGCTGGAAATAACGATTGCATAGTCGATCGTTGCACCCATCTGAATTGCAGACACGATCAGGTACGCAATAAAGAATATTGTCTGTCCTCTCATTGCCGGAACTGCAAAGTTGATCCAGATACTTCCCTGTATAGTGAGTACCAGAAGCACCGGAAGCCCTGCTGACTGGAACGTGAAAAACAGGATGATCATAACAAATAGTGCCGTCAATACGCTGATCACGATATTATCCGATGCAAAGGAAGATTCCAGATCATGGTCACTCGTGGAGTTTCCTACCAGAATGACATTGTCTTTTCCAAAATATTTCGCTGCAATACCCCGGATCTCATCCATCGCATCGTAGGTTTCCTGTCCTTCCGCCGGAAGTGACAGATCTAATACAAATCTGGAATAGTCATCTCCCTGCAGCTGTAATTGCGCATCATGCAGCGTGTCATATAAGGACGTAAGCTGATCGTCAAGATCTGCATCTAATGTCACATATCCTTCCTGATACTGGTCATACAGGAACAGGAACATATCAATGATCGGCACCTCATAATCATCAATGCCGGTAAATACCGGACCATACTGCTCCTCATTGTATGCATATGCTGTATACAAAATCTGTACAACTTCTACATCCAGATCCGTCAACTCTGCAAACTGTCTTGGGTTCAGCTTATCCGTCAGCATATAATCATCATTGATCGCCACATTTGCAAGTCCCAATGCCGAGTTTACATAATCCAGTTTTTCAATTTTTCCCAATACCTTTTTCTCGGAATCATAATCCCCTTTTGGAACCATGACAACCAACTGATTGCTGGCACCAAAGGTATTCTCAATTTTTTCACTTGCAATTTTCGATTCACTCTTTTTCGCGCTTACAATGGAATTCGTGTCATATATATACTGGCAGTGATTGGATTCCCAAAATGCAAATACCAGAAACACGATAAAAACCGGCGGAATGATGTATTTGGTCAGATTTGCAAATTTACCTACAAACGTAATTTTTGGTACATAGCATTTGTGATGGGTTTTATCAATTCCTTTTGCAAAAATCAAAAGCACGCCCGGCATTAGGAAGAAAACGGAAATCAGGCTGAGTATGATCGCTTTTACCAGAATGATACCCATATCGTAGCCCAGCCGGAACTGCATAAACATCATCGCAACCATGCCGGAAATCGTGGTAAGGGAGGACGAGCTGATTTCCGGGATCGCCTTGGAGAGTGCCACTTTCACCGCTTCCTCTGCATCCAGCGTCTCATGTTCTTCCATGAAACGGTCACACAAAATAATGGCATAATCGATTGCCAGTGCCAGCTGAAGCACGACAGCAATGGAATTTGTGACAGAGGAGATCGTTCCAAACCAGTAGTTTGTACCCATGTTTAAAACTGCTGCCACGCCAAATGTGATCAGTAATACCGGGATCTGCAGATATGCTTTTGTGGAGAGCATCAACACCGCAACAATGATAACAACCGCCAGCACAAGAATAATATTCATATCCTGCGAAAGAGACTCTGCACTGCGCTCCTCCTCACCGACAGAGGAAGAAACATAGACATCATAACCATCCAGTGTCTCTTTTACTTCCTCAAGCGCATCTTTGCTGATCTGTTCATCCTCCGTTCCGTCAAACGTCACACTAAACAGCGCATCCGCACCTGTAAAATGATCCTTGGAATCATCAAATTCAATCTGCTTCACGCCCTCAATATTTTCCAGATCGTCAACCAGATCTTCCGCCTGCGCATAGGTGATATTCGAGACCATGACTTTGGCACTGCCATAAGTTGTGAACTGCTCCTCCATCAGTGACAGCCCGATCCTCGTTTCACTGTCTGCCGGCAGATAGGATGTGATATCCTGATTGACCTGCACCTTATTAATAGAAAGAACACTGTAAATCATTGCCAAAACAAACAGAATTTCGATTGCTTTCCGCTTATTTACAATAAAGGAAGCGACGGTAAGCCAGAAATTCCCTTTTTCTTTTTCCTGTTTTTCTTCCATATTCATCCTCTTTCATGTTACATCTGAATCATTTTTCTTACACAGCAAAACAGCAGTTGTTTTACCGCTGATTCATTTCACTATACTTAACATTGTGTTGATTATTTTATACTGCATTATTATAATAAGGGCATCTGGTTTACTCAATAAACATATTTTTCAAAACTGTTTGTTAATTGACACATTATGTACACTGTGTTGATTATTTCAGAAAATTTTTAGGATTATAAATTTTTAATCATAACTCCAGAAAAAATACCAGACAATAACATCACATTTTATATGAAAGGATCTCACATTATATATGGAAACAAAAACGGACCGCCGTATCAAGCGTACCCGCTATCTGCTTGTACACGCACTCACCTCCCTTATGCTGAAAAAAAGCATCAAGGATATCACCGTAAAAGAATTGTGCGAGTCTGTTGACATCAACCGCGGCACTTTTTACCTGCACTACAAAGATATTTATGATATGTTGGAGCAGACCGAGCAGGAGCTTTTAGAACAGTTTGAGCAGGTCTTCAAAAATTATCATCCGGATCATACTCCGGATTTTCCTTATCCACTGTTTGTCGAAATTTTTCAGATCATTGACCAAAACTCTAATCTGTGCTGTGCACTGCTGAGTCCCAATGGCGATATTTCTTTTTCTGTCAAGATCAAGAAATTGTTTGAACACCAATACATACACGAATGGATGGTTGCGCATCATTCGGCTGATTTTCTGCCAACTTATGAATATTTCAGCAGTTTTCTCGTTTCCGGCTGCTCCGGTCTGATCGAGTCATGGCTGGCTCATGGCAAAAAGGAGACGCCGGAGGAGATGGCAAGACTTATCAGCAAACTGATTTCTACCGGAATGACATCTGTCTATCCGATACCTTACGGACAGTCTGATGATCTGTAGAATTGCAGATCTTCATTTTGTATATTTTTACTAAACTTTTGTATTTTTTATCAATTAAAGCAAATTTTTGTTTCCTTTTCACACAAAATCATATATACTTATTATAGAATATTGGCTCCGGGGCAACGCTTCGGAGTTTTTGCTTCGCAAAACAAGAAATGCAAAACAAGGAGGAATTATGGATTTTGTTGGTACTGTCTGGGCGCTGCTTCCGCCGGTGATCGCCATTGTGCTTGCGCTGATCACAAAGGAAGTTTATATGTCGTTATTTATCGGTGTCGTAACCGGAGCTCTTTTATATACAAATTTCAGTCCGGTTGGAACGATCGAGGCAATTTTTGAAGTTATGATGGAAAAGCTTGGGGATTCGTGGAACGTCGGCATTCTGATTTTCCTCGTATTTCTTGGCATTATTGTTGCATTGATGACAAGAGCCGGCGGTTCTGCCGCTTACGGAAAATGGGCAGGCAGTAAGATCAAGACCAGATCCGGCGCACTGCTTTCCACATTTGCGCTCGGTGTCGTGATCTTTGTCGATGATTATTTCAACTGTCTGACCGTTGGAAATGTCATGCGTCCTGTCACGGACAAGCAGAAGATTTCCCGTGCGAAACTGGCTTATATCATTGACGCAACTGCAGCTCCGATCTGCATTATCGCACCGATCTCAAGCTGGGCTGCCGCAGTCACCGGATACACAAACGGAGATGGTTTCTCTCTGTTTTTGCAGACAATCCCGTTTAACCTGTATGCATGGCTTACCATTCTGATGGTGATTTTTATGGGTGTGACCGGCCTTGATTATGGTCCGATGAAAAAGTTTGAGGAAAATGCTGCAAAAGGTGATCTTTTCTCCGGCAAAAATGATTATGAAAATGTAAAAGAAAATATTATTTCCGCAAAGGGAAAAGTGATCGACCTTGTTCTTCCGGTCATTTTCCTGATTGCGAGCTGCATTATCTGCATGATTTATACAGGTGGATTCTTCGAGGGCGAGAGCTTCATCAACGCTTTTGCAAACTGCGATGCATCCATGGGACTTGTGATGGGTTCCTTCATTACATTAGTGTTTGTGTTTTTGTTATACCTGCCACGCCGCGTGATCACATTCAGTGAATTTGCCGAGTGTATTCCGCAGGGATTTAAGATGATGGTTTCTGCAATCCTGATCCTTGTTCTGGCCTGGACGTTAGGCGGTTTCTGCAGTACAAAATTAGAAGCCGGCGCCTTTGTGAGCAGCATGCTCTCCGGCAATATGACTGCAACCTCACTTTTCCCGGCTATATTATTTCTGGTTGGAAGCGGACTTGCTTTTGCAACCGGTACTTCCTGGGGAACGTTTGGCATTTTAATTCCGATCGTTACCGCCATGTTCCCGGAAACAGATCCGATGCTCGTTGTCTGTATTGCAGCTTCCCTTGCCGGTTCTGTCTGCGGAGATCACATGTCACCGATCTCCGACACAACGATCATGGCCTCCGCCGGTGCACAATGCCACCATGTAGACCATGTATCCACACAGCTTCCTTACGCTCTGACAGTCGGTGGCTGCTGCGTGGCCGCCTATCTGGTTGCCGGATTCACAAAGAACGTATTCCTCACAATGGCAGCCGGCGTGATCCTGCTTTTTGCTGTTTTATCATTTATCCGGTACCGGCAGGCACACAAATGTGATATGATGAAGTAAGGAAAATACTTAAGGAGAACTATTATGAGCAAAGGTATTGTTGGAAAAAATAACTGGGCTTTAGTCCTTTTACTTCTTGTCGGTGTCGTGTTAGGCGGTCTGATTGGAAAGTTATGTGCAGGTGTACCCGCTTTAGGCTGGCTTAATTACGGTCAGAGTTTTGGATTTGTCAATCCAATGGTGTTAGATCTGGGGATTTTGGTTCTGACATTCGGATTTACGGTTGATATCACAGTAGCCGGTATTCTGGGAATTGTGATCGCGATTATTATTTACAGATTACTATAATAAATGTATAAAAGGACTGCTGTTTTGCAAATTTTTATTCATGCTAAACAACAGTCTTCATAATAGTTTACGCTTCATTCCTAATAATTGGAAGTAAGTCTATAAATCTACAAATTTTACACTATGTATTTTAGAAATATCGGTTACTACTTCTGAAACATCTATATTCTCAGGCATAGAAATTCCAAAAATATATGTTATATATTCATCTTTCCGTCGTTTCATATTGCTTGATCTAATATCTATTTTTTTATCACTTAATATTTTTTCCAGCTTTTCAAGTGATTTTGTTTCCGAATCCATACAAACACGAAGTCTTCCGGGAACTTTGACATCCAGATACGAAAAATATTTATTCGACAACATACTTTGGATAACAACCGTAATTGCAGTCGCAATTATTGCCAACACATACATTCCTGCACCAACCGCCATTCCAACAGCTGCCATTACCCATATTCCTGCCGATGTTACCAATCCTCTTATTTGATTGCCATACATAAAAATTGTTCCAGCTCCAAGAAATCCTACACCTGTTACTATATTGCATGCAACCCTTGAAACATCTAACCTTATTCCATTATGCACAACATCTAAAAAACCATATTTCGATGCAATTGTAAAAAGCGCTGCTCCAACAGCAACAATTATATATGTACGAAGTCCGGCCGCTTTCTGATGTTTCGTTCTCTCAAATCCTGCAACTCCACCACATAATCCTGCCAATAAACACCTAAATATAAATTCAAAATTTAATGAATCAAATAATTGTATTGTCATCTACTCATCCTCACAAGCCAATTGATTTTATCTCCTTACATTCCTGCATAATTTTTAATACATCCAACGGTAAAATTCCCACTGGCATACTTATGTCCATTGTATATGTTAATACTGCATTTCTATGTCTTTTAACGTGGCTTTCCTCAATGGTAATACGTTTATTTTGAAATAACTGTTTCAATTTTAAAAGTATTTCATCATTATTCTCTACCGAAATTACCACCCTGCTATGGCTATAATTTTCCATTCCCTTAAAAAATCCATGATGAAATATAATTTGTGTCACTAAAATAAAACACGCACAAAAAAAACCTGTCGTATACATTCCACAACCAATGGTTAGACCTACTGCAGCCGTAACCCAAATTCCAGCTGCAGTTGTCAGACCCTGCACTTTATCACCTCGCACAAATATTAATCCTGCGCCAAGAAAACTTACTCCCGTAACGATATTAGATGCAACTCTGGCTGCATCTGCCTGAATATTTTCTAAACAAACAACATCCTCAAACCCATACTTCGATATTATCGTAAAAAGTGCTGCTCCTAATGCAACAAGCATATGTGTACGTATACCCGCTCCTTTGCTTCTTTTGTATCTTTCAACGCCTATAATGGCTCCACATATACATGCAACAAGCAACCGGACTCCATATTCTATGTTTTTATTATCGAACAAAACTTGTGACATTTTTCCACTCCTTCCAAATCAGCTATCTGAGTCAAAAGAGCGCCCATTTCTCCTAGTGAATCAAATACTGCATCCGGTTGAATATCAGACGACAGTATATCTTCCTTTTTTGTTTCCCCTGTCAATACAAGTATTCCTCTGCTGCCATTTTCTACGCCCTCTGCAACGTCTGTATACAACCTATCTCCGACAAATGCAATCTCCTCTTTTTTACTCTTGTAATTATCCAATATGCTTTCTAATGTTTCAACATGAGGTTTTCCAAATATTTTCGGGGTTACTCCAGTAGAAAGTGATATGGCTGCACAAAAAGAGCCTACATCAGGTATAAATCCATTTTCAACTGGACAGTTAATATCCGGATGGGTAGCATAAAATATGGCTCCGTTTCGAATAAATGAACATGCTTTTTCTAATTTTATGTATGTCAAAGTTGTATCAAAACCTACAACCACAATATCAGGTTTTTTATCATCCAGACATATTTTTTCGGCTTCAAACATCTTAATTAGAGAATCTGTTCCAACCAAATAAATTTTCGCGTTTTTATGATATTTTTTTAAATATGTTATTGTAACATCTGCAGATGTCATTATTTTTTCGCGACTGATGATGCAACCCATTTTAGCAAGTTTTTCAATATACAGCTCCGGTGATTTTGATGAATTATTTGTAAAAAAAATAAAATCTTTTCCAGCTTTTTTTACACTGGAAATAAAATCTAATGCACCATCCAAAACATGTTCACCAAGATAAAATGTTCCATCCATATCAAGAACAAATAATTTTGTTTTTTTTAATATTTCAATTCTATTCATTTGTCTCTATTTCTTTTGATCATTAATACGTTTTATTTCTTCAGGTTTAAATTTATATTCATGAGTATCTGTCAGTAATCCATTTGTCTCCTGTTCGACATCTGTAAATTGCGTATAACAGAACCCACTGAGAATCTCTGAGTCAAAAATAGCAGCTGTCAACCGATCATATTCTTCTATAAATTCTTCTTTTTTTATAGTAGTATAACCCCAATTCTGTTCTTCCTGACTATCAGCCGCTTTCTCTTTTAGCGAAATGCCTCCACATTCTGTCAGAACTACCGGTTGATTTTTATATTCACTTCCCTTGGCAAAAAGATTTTTATCAACTATATTTGCTAATGTCTTTAAACTTTTTAAAGACTGTGCAAATACCTCATGTTGACGTTTATCTTCCTTCTCACCATGTTTATAACTATGTATTGCACAAATATCGCCTACTGTCATTTCCCAACCGTCATTGGAAATTACCAATCTAGTTGAATCAATAGATTTAACCATGTAATACAGTGACTTTGAAAAATCCTGCTGTTGGCTGTTATCATATATTTGTGGAGTTCCCCAGCTTTCATTTAACATTCCCCATACAATAATTGATGGGTGGTTGTAATCTCGGTTTATCACCTCCATCCATTCTTTCATGAATGTTTCTGCCGCCTGCGGAGTATATACCCAAAAACTTGCCATTGCTTCCCATACCAAAAAGCCAAGCTTATCTGCCCAATACAAAAACCTCGGATCTTCCACTTTTTCATGTTTACGACATCCGTTAAATCCCATCGCTTTTGCTTTCTGAATATCATTTTTATAATCTGCATCTGTTGGTGCTGTTATAAGACTCTCTTTCCAATACCCCTGATCCAACAATAATTTTTGATAATACGGCTGATTATTCAAATAAATTTTTCCATTTTCTATATGGATTTTCCGCATTCCAAAATAACTTGCAACCTCATCTGCTGCATTTCCTGTATCTCCATCATCCGCTTTCATGACAACATCGTATAAAATTGGATTTTCAGGACTCCAATATTTTCCCACAAAATGGAATGCACCGTTTAACGCTTTATTTTGAAATACATCAACTGTCAATGAATTCTGCCTTTCATCACATAACATATTTCCATGAAAAACTTCGTTCTGTTCCAGACTGATCTTCACATGTACTCTGCATGGCAATTTTGACGCTTCTGATAGCTTATATTCAATTTTAACCGTTCCCTCATCAATATCTGGTGTAAAATAAATCCATTCAAAATGTGTTTTCGACAGGGGTTCTAACCACACACTCTGCCAAATTCCGGTACTTGGTGTATACCAAATAAATTTTGATGTATCTTCCCAAAACTGCTTTCCGCGCGGAATCGTTTCATCTGTCAGCGGATCTTCCACTTCAACTCTGATCGTCTCTCTATTCCAATTTAAATACCTTGTTATCTGAAATGAAAAAGGAGTCTGTCCACCAATATGCGTTCCTACACATTGGTTATTGATATATACACAGCATCGATAATCAACTGCTCCAAAATTAATACGGATTTCCTCCCCTTTCCATTCCTTTGGCACTGTAAATTCATTTTCGTACACCACAAAATCTTCTGTGATTCTTTCGCCTATTCCACTTAACTGGCTCTGGCAAACAAATGGTACTTCTATCTCTGTCTTTTTATTTCCATAATAAAACTTCCAAACTCCATTTAAACATTTCCATTTTTCCCGTTTAAAATTTGGACGCGGATATTCGGTTCTTCTCATTTTATCCCCCTTGCTTTTATTTAATTCCTGAATGTGTAAATCCCTTTACTATATATTTGTTTGCAAAAATAAATATAATCATTACTGGTATAACCGATACAACTGTAGATGCCATCATCATTCCCGGGTTTGTATAATTTTCACCTAACACAAGTGCAGCTATTCCTAAAGTAATTGTTCTTGTCTCATTCTTGTTAATAACAAGCGATGGCCATAAATAACTGTTATATAAACCTAAAAATGTTATGAATGCCTGTGTAATCACAACTGGTTTTACCGAAGGAAGAACAATATGCCATAGTATCTGAAAAATATTAGCACCTTCCACTAAACCGGCTTCTTCCAGCTCTTTAGGAAAATCTATCAAAAAGTTATAAATCAAATATATGCACATTACCCCAGAACCTGACGGAAGTATCAACGCCCAGTAAGTATTTAACCCACCTATTTGTTTGAATATATAAAACAGTGGAAAATACGTTACAATTTCTGGAATCGCCATTGCCCAGATTAATCCTATCAAAATAATTTTTTTTCCAGGCACATTCAGTCTGGCTAATGCATATGCCGCCAACACACTTGTTGTAATCCGCAGTGCTGTTCCACAAATTGTAATAATCGCTGTATTTATAAGCCACTGTATAACTGGGGATGTATCTGTGTTGTGAAACAGTTCTATATAATTTTCAAATGTCCACTCCTTGGGCAGTAATGTTGTAGATGTTACTGATTCAGCCACACCTTTAAAACTTGTAAAAACCATAAATAGGAGTGGCAGTAAAAATAAATATGCAATAATACATGCCATCATAAGCAATAATATTTTGGATATATTTTTTTTCATGGTCTGCCTCCCTACCTCAATTCTTCTTTTTCTTTTGTCAAAAAGTACTGTCCTATGGAACAAATTACAATTACAATTCCCATCAGAAGCGTCATGGCACTTCCAATGCCAAGATCATTTCTATCCATAATAGTTGATGTTATTACCATTATGACAGGTTTTGTGCTTTCTCCTGGACCGCCTTTCGTCATCAGTCTTGGCTGCCCATAAACATTAAATGATGCAATAATCGTAGTCATCAAAACAAAATAAAATACATTTTTAATTCCCGGGAAAATGATATACCGGAACTGTTTCCAGTATCTTGCCCCATCAATTGCTGATGCTTCATAAAGCTGTGGATCAATTTCATTTAATGCATTAACAAAAAGCATCATATTATAACCTATTGTCCACCATACCGTTGCCACAGTAAGCGAAACCCACACAAACGGCTGCTGTTCCATCCACGGTACTGCTTTTTTAATAATTCCTATGTTCATCATTAAATTATTCAGGTATCCGCCGTTTCCTTTCATCAGCCATACAAATACAGCTGCCACCGCAGTAACCGAAACAGAATACGAGGCAAAATAAATCGTTCTGAATATTCCTTTGCACTTGTCAGGAAGCCGATCAAGCAATAATGCAAGACCAAGACTTCCCAAAACAAGGAATGGTGTTGTACAGGCTGTAAAAATTACAGTATTTTTCAAACCTAGAAGGAACGAGTTATGGTACATCGAATCTCCAACCAGTATTTTGATATAATTTGAGAATCCCACAAATCCCTGATTTCCCATTATCAAACTATATTTACTTAAACTCATCACTATTCCATAAATAAATGGTATTAACCAGAACAGCATGAAAAATAATATAAATGGTGTTATAAACAACAAACCCGTACTTTTTTTCTTCATATAATCTCGTTCCTTCTATATAATTTACATCTCTGATAACTCAGTTGCTATGTCAGTTGCATTTTTCAATTCAGCCATAAGATCATCCCTTGACAAATTTTCAGTCTGTACTACCATCGACCATACTGTTTCGTTTACATATTTTACTTGTTCACGAATGTTGTATATTGCCGGAAGTATCATGGCATCATCAAAAATTGTGTAATTAACTGCCGCTACTGGATATTTTTCAGGATTGGCTTTAACTACTTCCATGGTAGCAAGATGAACAGGTGCCTGACCTGAATCTGCCCAATTTAGCAGAACATCTGGCTGATATGTGTATTTCATGAACGCAGCAATACCAGCAATTTTCTTTTCATCTGTAACTTTAGAGGATACTCCAAAGGTATGTCCTCCAGCAGGTACACATTTTTTATCGCCATAAATCTGCGGAACTGTACCGATTCCAAGATTATCCCCAAGAACCTCTTTTGCAACCGTATATTTCCATGGTCCTGTCATCGAAACGACTGTCTTAACATTTGCTGCTGTCTCTGACTGACTGATAAATGTATTAAAATGGTCATCTGCTCCTAGCCCAGCCGGACTCAAGTGATCTTTATAAATCATGTCGTGAATCTTCATAAATGCATCACATGCTTCTTCGGTATCAAGCTTGATATGTTCATCTTCTACCCAGTTCACTCCACATTGTCCTAACGCTGTCATCCATGCCCACTGCTGATCGCCTGTCAGTGGTAATCCATATGGATATATGCCAGAATTTTCGGAATCAAGTTTATCTCTTAATTCAATCATATCATTATAATCTTTCGGTGCTTCATCTGTGTATTCTTTATTATAAAATGTTGTTTCTGCATATAAATCCAATGGAAATGCAAAAACTCCGTCATCATACTTTGCGTATGTCTTCGTAATATCGTGAAAATCATTCTCAAATGAAATACCTGCCATATCATATATATCAGACACTTCTCTCAAAAGCCCCATTGCGTGATAGGTAGAAATCCAGTCTGCATGAATGATCAGCATATCAAAATCTCCTGATTTGAACTTTGTATAATGATCTGCATCCTGTAACTGTTCAATATAATAATCACTTTGTGATTCGTTAAACCCATCCACAATCTTTGTCATGTATTCACCATCTCCACCAGTAAATCCATTGATAAATGTGATTGTCGTCTTATCACTTTTTCCTGAAGATTCTTTATCTTCATTTGTATCCGTTGACTGAACTCCACCAGACACTGCCTCATTTGTGCTATCCGAAACAGTTGTTTTTCCACAAGCTGTAAATGACAGCCCCATTACAAATACTAATGCCAACGCCAACTTTTTCTTCATACTACTTTCTCCTTTCGCCTTGCAATTTTTTGCTTATTTTGTTATACTATTTTTGTAACAAAAAACTATATTTTAAATTCTCTTTTTTATTTAAAATTTGTTTTTTGTTGATTTCACTCTATTATTTTTGCAATATTTTGTCAACTATTTTTGTTGTTTCCATTTATTTTTTGTGTATAATGCATATTTTTTATCATCATTCTTTGTCAAACATTATTTTTTATTACACGTTTCATGTAATTAAATGGTATGTTTTTATTACACGTTTATTGAAATAATGTAAGAAAAAAAGATAAAAAGGAGAATGTAACATGTCTAAACCAAAACGAACAATCAAAATTATCGGCGAGCGTGATATCGAATTAAATCTAAGTAATCCTGCTCATCATGAGCGAATTGCGTCAATAGGAAAAGCTTTATCTTCTCCTATACGCCTTCAAATCTTAGCCTTATTGAAAGATTGCGCTATGTCTGTTCAAGAAATTGCTCATATTTTAAACATCCCTGTGTCTTCAACAGCTGTCCATATTAGATGCCTTGAAGATGCACAGCTTATCATTACCGAAGTCCAGCCCGGCAACCATGGCTCTATGCGTGTTTGTATCTGTAGCATGCAGACATTTACTTTATCTACAGTTAACCCTGAACTCAGTGCAGTGGATAATTCTGTATCAATCGAAATGCCTATCGGGCACTATTTTCAATGTAAAATTGAGCCAACGTGTGGACTCGCCGACGAAAATGGTGCAATTGACATGTACGACAGCCCCTCCTCTTTCTATTCTCCGAACAGAACCAAAGCACAGCTCCTTTGGTTTCGACAGGGTTATGTTGAATATCGTTTTCAAAATCTTATCAATCCAATGCGGCATCTTTCCGAGCTTTCCTTCAGTGTAGAAATTTGTTCAGAAGCTCCTGGATATTTAAACGACTGGCCTTCAGATATTACCGTCACTGTCAACGGCATTGAACTTACAACTTTTTGCTCACCTGGTGATTTCGGGGACAGGCGCGGCAAGCTCACACCCGCCATCTGGCCAAATGGAAGAACTCAGTACGGGCTTCTCAAGACCTTTTCCATCAAGGAAAACGGTGGCTACATCGATCATATGCCTGTAAATCCATCTATAAGCATCAAGCAGCTGGAACTGGATAAGTGTCATTATATAGCACTTCGAATAGGCATTAAAGAAGATGCAAAGCACATTGGCGGTATCAATATTTTCGGTGAAAAATATGGTGATTATCCACAGGGAATCATTATGACTTTTACTTACTAAATGGAGGTTCATTTTTATGCAGGATATTAACATCTCAACAATCATTGGTAGTACAGTTCCTGTCGAGGAACAATTAAAACTTATTAAAAATGCAGGATTTGACGGTTTTTTCCTAACATATACGGGAATAGAACCTTTGGTTTCCTGGGCTGAAACAGCATATCAGCTCGGATTAAAATTCGAAACTATACACGGTCCCTTTTCTCAGGCAAACCGTATTTGGGAGGCTGGCGATATTGGCAAAGATTATCTTACATATTTGAAAAAAATTATAAATGACTGCCATTCCGTCAACGTTGACAAATTAATTATGCATGTAACTGTCGGAAACACAGCCCCTCCCATTTCTTCTAATGGATTAATTCTTTTTCAGGAATTATGCGATTATGCAAAAGAAAAAAATGTTCATATTTGTTTTGAAAACTTAGAGCCACTTCCACACATCGATGCTGTTATGGACTATATTAAGGATCCTTTCCATGGATTTTGCTGGGATTGCGGTCATAATTTATGTTATAGTCCTCACATTGATATGATAAAGAAATTTGGTTCCAGATTAAAGTGCCTACATATTCATGACAACCTTGGCGTGACTCAACCCGGCAATATTGATTATCGTGATGACAGGCATTACCTGCCTTTCGATGGCACTTTGGATTGGAATTGGTTTGTCGAAAAACTCTCTGTTTTAAATTATACCGGTCCAATTACATTGGAAGTTTCCATTTTAGGAAAAAGTGAATATCAGAATCTCTCATTAACTGAATACCTTAATAATGCCTATGAACGTGCTACAAAATTGCGAGATATGTTAATTCAAAAACAGACTTCAAACATTAGTCTGTAGCTATTATTTTACCATTGTATATAAGGCAATTTTCAGTTACTAAAAAACTTCCCATCAAATCGAGCAGGAGGGCGTGATTAACTCCCCTCCTCTCACACCACCGTGCGTCAGACTGTCTAACGATTCGAAAATTCAGTCTGATGTACGGTATTTTTATCTTCGATTTTTTTAATACCATTTTTATCTTTGTTTTTCACATGAATTACATGCGTTCCTCTCCCTGCTACATCACACTTCCTTCAAACTTCGTTACTAATTCTTCTGTTGAAAACATGCTTAATAATCGCTTAAAGTTATAAGCGATAAACATAGATGCAACTTCTGCGTCAACATTCTCTTGTCTGCGTCGATGAAAGAAACTATATCCGAGACTTCTTTTTATAGTCCAAAACGGATGCTCCACGATACATCTTCTCTGTTTATAAACCTCGTTATTATTTAGTGTTTCATTATACACAGTTTCAAGAACATCTTCATGTACCCAACGCTGTATCGTTCTTCCAGATGAAGAAGTAGTGCAGTCTTTTTTATATTTGCATGAATTGCAGTCTATACACTTATATTTGCGATACTTCATACCATTCTTCGAAGTATTTTCAAAAAATCGTAATCTATCTCCTGCTTGGCATGTATATTCATCAGTTTCACCATTATATAAACTTTTCTTTGCGAAATTCATTATCCTTTGTAGCATTATTCGCTTTAGCTTTTTTATAAAGACATTCATTCCGGCATCAACACAGTTTTTTATCTCCGTTCCGTTATAATAACCTGTATCTGCCAGAATTGTAGAAGACTCTTTTTCTAAAAGTTCGGATGCTTTTTGTGCCATAGTGTAAAGCTGGTTTTGGTCATTTATATCATTAGTCGTCGAAATATCTACAACAAAATGATTCTTTGCATCTACAACAGACTGTACATTGTAGCAGATATCCAATGAGCCGTTATTTTTTACCCTTCTTGAATCAGGATCTGTCAAACTCTTTTGTTCCAGTCCTTCATCTTTTAATTCCTGTTTTTGTGTAAGATACTGTTCTTTTAGCTCTTGATATGTTTTTAGTTTATCTGTAAGGTCATCTGCCAGCGCTTCATCTTTAGCGATTGCCATAAGATATGCATTTATCTGAGCTTCCGCATATTCGATTTTTTTATCTAAACCGCTTTGCGTAATACAATTATGCTTGCTGTTTTGAGCACGGATCTTAGTTCCATCAATAACAATCAGTTCTCCATCAATGAGCCCCCAACCTTTGAGAATAAGGGTAAGATTTCGTAATGTATTGTGAAACACAGCCTTATTCTTCTGAACAAAACCTGCAATAGTACCATGATCAGGTGTTATGCAGTTTACCAGCCACATTAATTCCAGGTTGCGTTTTGCTTCTGTTTCCAATACTCTGCTAGAACGAATCTTATTTAAATAGCCATAGATATGAAGTTTTAATAAATCAGATCGGCGATAAGGTGATTGTCCTCGATTCCTACCACTATACTCTATAAAACCTAGATTTTCTAAATTTAAGGATTCTACATAAGAATCTATTACTCGGACAGAATTATCCTTACTTATTAAGTCATCTAATGAAGTGGTTACCATTCTTGTTTGATATCTATCTGCGCCAACAATATATGCCATAACGAATCCCCCTACGATACTGTATTTGGTAGTTTTATTATAACATTTTTCTTAATCGTTAGACAGTCTGGCGTACCGTTCGGTACACGGCGGTTTCAGTAGTTATTGTGCACAGACGGATAGGCTGTGGCTAAATCATAAAGACCACCGTTTATCAGTCTTTCTTTTGTTATGGCTTTCTTAACTGTTGTCAGATTCGCACAATACCAGTGTCCTCTTCGGCAGTTTGCTGCCATGTTCGCATAGTATTCGTGTACTCCCATCTTTATCAGCTCTGTTTAGATTATCTTTGTACAGTATCGCTTCCATAAGTTTCGACTGTGCACTGTCTCTTTCTTTCCATATCAGATTGAATGACCTTGACGCTTTCGCATACCCTTCATGTTCCGCACTATCTCTTTGCGAACAGCCACTGTTTGTGTTTTCTGTCATAATCATTCATTCCTCCTTTCCCTGTCATACTCAAGACTCCTACTGATTCGGTTCTTCACCTTTCGTCTACTATGACATCTGCTGACTTCTGTGCGTTCAGCACTGCTTTGTACAGTGGTTACTCCTTTCGGAGCATACCGCACAGACCTCCCCGGGTACCACACGTTTCTTCCTCTCCATCCATCTGCCTCATTTATCACGCATGATTCCGTATAGTTATTGAGCTTTGACTTGGTTGGCAGCCTTACTCTCATGCATAACCTTATATGAGATTTCTATTCGTCAGACCAAAGATTTGCCCGTGGTTAGTCTGTTCCCACATCCGGCTTCCTTCAGATTCCACCTCACGATGGACACCCTTGCCTTCGGCTATATCCTTCCCACTACCGGGTGGATTCGGGACTTTAACCCGTTAGAAACGTGCACCGCCGGGCGCACCAACAAAACGACAGATGTAATTTTAATACATCTGCCGTTTTATTTTTTACAAAATTTTATATATCCTGTTTTCTTTTCTGCAATAACCACTTCCAGACCGGAACAACGCTTACGTGAACTCCATCATAGTCAAGTTCTTCCTCTTCACTATTTGTGATCAGTAAGCAAGTCGCATCACCGATAAAGTTTTTTAATTTTACAAATGCTCCGATTTCCCGTTCCCTTGTATCGATCTGGTCTAAAACCTGCAGGCTTACCTGAATTGCAAGTTTTTCTTCTGGAACATAAAAATCAATTTCAACGTTTTTTTCAAAATAAAATACATTTTCCCGTCCATAACGTCGAATCAGTTCTATTGCGACCAGGTTTTCCAACTGCGCTGAACTGCAATCCATAAGCATAAGCCCTAACAAGCCGGTATCCATAAAATAATATTTTGGCGAAGTCTCTTTTTCCACCAGCTTTGCCGCATAATTTTGCAATGTGAACAACATATAAGAGTCCATCATATAACCGACATAATTAATCACTGTCTGCTTTCCGAGTACTGCTCCTGCACTCTTTAAGATGTTGCTCAGCCTGTTAAAGGACAATGGTTTTGTAACTGATTCCGCAATCTTCTTCAAAATCAATCTTACTGCAAAATCATTAGTTATTTTATTTCTGGTTATAATATCTCCCAGATAAATGGTCTGGTAAATGCTATTTAAATATTCCCGCTTGTTTCTGATATCGACCAATTCCGGAAAAGCACCGTATTTTACATACTGATCACACATTCCAACTACTTCTGCCCTGTCTTTTGTGCTGAGCACTTCCAGATAATTTTTATCCTTCCCCTGTGCAGCCAGATATTCCGGGAACGAATATGGATATATATCTACTATCATAAATCTACCGCCAAGTGTAGATGCAATTTCACTGCTTAGCATCTTGCTGTTGCTTCCAGTAATATGAATTCTATATTTCATGTCTGCTATCCGGCGGACAAACTTTTCCCAGCCTTCCACGTTTTGAATCTCATCCAAAAAAAGATATGGTTTATTGTCCGCGCCAGACATTTCGAGCCCGATTTCCAGGATCAGGTTCAGATCGTCTGCTGACAGTTCCAAAAGTCTTTCATCTTCAAAATTTACATAAACAATCTGTTTGAGAGGAATTCCATTTTCCTGCAAATGCTTAATCTGCTGATACATCATATAGGATTTTCCAGTTCTTCTAATTCCAACAAAGCAATAATTTACATTGTCTTCCAATGGATAGTCTCTCTTTATCATTGGATTATTTAAATAAGTTTCCTTTTGGTCAATCATAATCTGCTTTAAATAATCTCTGTTCATACGGCACTCCTTTCTGTCAGTAAGACAATTTTACCATTATTTCGTTCTGTGTATAAGACAATATTAATATATTTTTGTTCTGTGCGCAAGACAATATTGATATATTTCTGTTCTGTGTATAAGACAATATTGATATATTATTGTTCTGTGTATAAGACAATATTGTCAAATTATTGTTCTGTACGCAAGACAAAATGGTTTCATGAAAATTCTCATGAAACCATTTCTATTCTTTCAATTATATATTTTGTCCTGATGATCCGGTTATTATCCAAAATAGAACATCTATCACACAATCTTCGGCAGATACTCTGCCAGATACTCCGCAAAAATCCTGTGGCTGTCAAGGCTTAAGTGCATCCAGTCATAAGGATACATCTCAATGCCCGGTATGGAACCGGCATCTATAAAATGACATCCTAACCGTTCTGCAACATCCTTAAATTCTTTGGCAAGTGCTCTGGAACGCTCCACGCATTTGTCACCCATCTCTCCTGCAACAGCTGTTTTTGCATAATCCGGGTGGATTGGCGGTGGGGCTACCAGCAGAATATTCGGTTTATTACGCCATGCAGCATGCGTGTCGATCGCTTTCTGTGTCAGGCGCTCCAGACCTTTTCCGATAATAAATCCATTCGCATTAAACCGGTCTTTTGTATCATTCGTGCCAAGCATGATGATGACCAGATCTAACGGCTCATGTGTCATCATACACGGATAAATTGCATTCAATCCATTCAGTCCCTCAAAAACCGGATCCTCAAAAGATGTGGTCCGTCCACTTAATCCTTCCTCGATCACATAGTAGTCATCACCCAGATTTCTCTGTAAAAGTTTTGTCCAGCGTTCCTCTACTGTGAAACGTCCTCCGGTTTTGGAATTATATCCATGAGTGTTGGAATCTCCAAAACATAATATATTTTTCTGATCCATTGTCTCATCCTCCCTGTGCTGTCATCTAAAAAATCTTTTTCCAAACAGATATATTGTACACGATCATCTTACTGCGCAAGTAACTTTTCCGCAAGGCTGACCGCTCCCATCATGCCCGCCGTGTTTGCAAGCTTTGCAGGAACGATCTCCACGATCC
>OGGH01000099.1_pt1 | contig 90260 bp, 102 predicted proteins | sample 1571161 | NCBI WGS metagenome assembly OGGH01 (sample SAMEA2582053, study PRJEB24529) | metagenome | biome: Human gut stool | place: China | collected 2011 | reverse complement strand
TCATTGCAATGATCGTGTTTATCGGCCCCTTCATGATGGATGCCAGCGAGTCAAACGTGTTCGCAAAGAACCCTTGAATAGATGTCATTGCGCTGCTCCAAGCGTTTGAAATAACTTGCGCAACGCTAATCGCCATAGCCTTGAGTTCGTCCCAGTTTTTGTAAAGCATCACACCGGCCGCGACGAGTCCGGTTAAGAACAAACCGATGGGGTTTGTGGTCAAGAACTTCAAGGCCGCCCCCAATGCCTTGACCGCAATCGACAGGCCGCCCATCACCGCTGCAGACGTCTTTGACGCCACTGCCGCAGCGACAGCGCTCACTCGGTATGTCACGAAAGCCTTTTGCGCCATCGTGATCCACTTTGCGACCGTCGTAGCGACCTGCAAAGCCCCCAAAGCGATACGAAAACCGATAAACGCCTTAGCAGCAAAAATGGCCGCCGAAGCGATCGAGTCGAAGTTGTCCAGGATGTACTTCGCGGCAGTAGTCACGCTCGTCAAAGCTGTGTTCGCCCACTGCGTCAAAGTAGGAATGGCATCGACGAAAGCTTGACCAAGAGCCTGAACTTGCGGCGAGATCGACGCGATGCTTGCCGAAATGCTCGGCATCTGATCACGCAGTGCCGTTGCCGCTTCCTGTGAAGCTGGCAGTAGCAAGTCCGTAAACTGGCGAGCCACGACGGTGACCTGCGTGCCAAGTGTGGCCTGCATCGCGCTTGCCACGCTCTTCATGGTGCCGGACATCTTGGGCAGTTCGCCTTCAATCGCCAAGAAGCCATCAAGTGCTTTAGCCTCGAGGTCTTCGAACTGCGTGCCAAAAAGCGCCACGCCCGCGGCGTTACGCTTGACCGGGTCGTCGATCTCTTTGAGCCGCTTGACCACCTCGACAAAAGCGGCCTGCGCACGCTCACCGCCCGCGGCGAACATTCGCGTCGCGGTTTCGCCACTCAGTCCAAGCTCGGCAAACGCCTCCATGCTCGACTTCGAGCCGTCTTTTGCCCTGATGTTGAACTCTTTGATCGCATCACCGACCTTGTCGATCGAGAAAGCACCATCTTCAGCGCCCTTCACCAAGTGTGCCGCAAACTGTTCGGCCGTGAAACCCAAAGCTTTGTACTGGACTGAGTACTCGTTAAAGGTGTCCAAAAGATCGCCGTTTTTATTCGCACCGTTCTGGGCCGCAAAAGCGATCAAATCGAAGGCCTTTTCTCCATCGATGCCGAAGTTTTTCACCAGCGCCGAAGATGCGCGAGCGGTCTCGGCGACGTCCATGTCGAAAGTCTTGCCGAGAAGCATTGCGCTCTTCGTGACGTCTTCAAGCTCTTGGCCGCTAAAACCCCCGGTCTGCCGCATCGTCGCCATCGCTCGAGCGACTTCGTCATAGGACTCGCCCATGCCGGACTTATAAATGGCACGCGCAGACTGCTCCATCTGCGCCATTTGCTCTGCAGTAGCTCCGGTAGACGCCTGAATCTGCGCCATCGAGGCCTGAAAATCTGCTCCGGCCTTGAGCATTGCGCCGCCTGCGGCCATGCCGATACCGGCACCGGCACTAGCTGCGCCCGCAGCCACACCTCCCACCTTGTCTACGGCACCTGCAACCGCACCGAGCTTGTCTTGCCCGCTCGAAAGCTTGTCAATGCGCTTTTGGAGCTTTTCCTGAAGCTCCTGGGCCTTCACAGCGGCCTTTGTAGCGTCTTCAAACTCTTTCTGGCGCTTGACCAGAGCCGACAAAGATGTCTGCGAGGTGCCGTACTCCTTATCGAGCGCCGCCATCGCATCGCGGTTTTTGTCCAGACTGATCTTCGACTTGTCGAGTGCATCTTTGGCCTTTTTGAAGGCCTGCTCCATCTCTTTCGTCGGTTTTTCAGTCTGGCTGATCGCTCGTCCAAGCTCCGCAACACGTTCTCTCGCCTGCGCATAGGCTTTTGCACTTTCGCCGACCGCCTTACGGGCTTTGACCACACCTGTGATTTCGGCAAAAGACGCATTCATGCGCTCCATGTGCGCCTGAAGGCCTTCGACCGTCTGACCGGCATCCTTGAAAGACTTCGTAAAGGTGCCGCTCTTTTTGGCCGCCAAGTTGAATGCAATTTCGTACTGCTTTAATGCCATGTCAGCACCTAACACTTACTGCGAATTTCGCTTGCTCTTTTGCTCTGCCGCGATCGCGTCAGCCCAAAGATTTATCTCGGTCAAAGGCACATCGGCCCACTGCAACGGACTGCTGAAAGTAGCCAGCCCGATGCGGACATACGCACGCTTCAGCCATGCGTCCGGATCAGAACTCTTCGGCAGTCCTAGAGCATCAAAAAATTGCTCACCTCCTGGGCAAGCTTGCAGTACTCCTTCGCCGGCATCTGTTCAACCCATTCATACGGCTTTTTTGCCGCACGAGCGGCGATAAACGCGCAAAAGTCGATGTCAGTCGTCGCAAGCGCAGAGAAATTGCCCTTGCGAGTCCACTCGCGCTTGACCGCCGAAATGTCAGTGCCTGTCAGGCTTTCCAGATCCAGCTCAACTTCTTTGTACTCAGTGCCTTCGAATGTGTAAGGAGTGCCAAAAACGAATTTCATGTTGTCCTCAAAAATAGAAACCCCGGAAAGCGGCTATGCCTTCCGGGGCGGTTGTTATGCCAAGCCCAAAGCCTTGCGGACTTCAGACAGGTAGTCGGTGCCATCAACCTTGTACAGGTAGTTGTACTTGTCGATTTCCACGACTTCCTTGCCGTCGATCACGAGCTTCAGGTAGGTGGTTTCGATGGTCGTCGAACTGCCGGTTGCCTGACCCTTCGTAAAGGTGCCGAGGTTCGTCTCCTTGGTCTGACCTTCGATGTAAAGGCGCACCGGCACAATGGCCACTTCGCCGGCGCCCGTGTCGTAGTGCTGCATGGCACCGCGGATGTCAAGCGAATGCTTGCCGGGTGCAGCCAGTGAGGCGACCTTGTCCGTGACGGCATTCCAGTTGATGACCGTCGTCATCGAGCCGACATGCCCTAGCACCACCGAGTCGATTTCGCCCGCGAAACCCGCACCGGAAATCGTTTCGGTCATTGCCGTAATCGTGGGCGTCGTCACGTCTGCGATGCCCATCATGTCCTGACTTTCGGAGTCGTAGACCCGGAAGTCATTCAATCTTTCAGGAATCTTCATAGGTCTTCACTCCTTATTCAAAAAGCACGCTCTGGCCATTGACGTCGTACTCCATAATGAACTCGATGTCACGAGCCGGAGACGGCGGACAGACAAACAGACGGAAGCGCAAGATGCCATCCATGAGATCGGTCGTGGGGTTGTCGCTTTCGCGGAACTCCAGGCGACCGGTCAGGATGTACTGACTTGCGGCAAGGCCGTTCAGCCACACGTTCACGCTTGCCACAATCGTGTCGATCAGGCGGCGATTGGTGGGCGCGTCGACCTTCTGCAAGTAGGTCGTAATGATCGTGTTCGCAATCCAGTTCATCATGCGACGGATTGGAATGAAGGCATCCTTTACGTCCGTCGTGCTCGGATAGCAAGCCGTGCGATTACCCCAGAACTTCCATCCGGAAACTTCGTTTAGAGCCGTGCAAACGCCCTGACCGTTGAGGTAGTTGGCCTGCGTCATGTCCATCCAAACTTCTGCACCGCTTGCGAGAACCGCAGCGGTCATCTGAAGGTTGTGGTTCGACGGCGAGACATACGGCGTATTGCCGTTTTCACCATCCACCTGCCCCATCAGAGCCGGCAGCTGGCTGGACAAGTGGTAACGCGTACCGGACAGCGACACCATCGGCCAGCAGGCAATCTGATAGGCATCCGTGATGTTGTTCTGGCTCTTCCAAGCCGACACGCCCGTGTAGTCCGTGACCGTGTCAGTCGGCACATCGATGACCGAAATGGCCTTGAATCGGCCGCTGATGTCGACGGATTTTGCCGCCATGACAGCCGCCACAGCCGGGTCACTGGAGTAGCCGGGTGCCGAAATCGTGCAGGGCACGAGGCGGAAACGCGGATAGATCTCGGAGATCAGCTCCAGGCCGCTCTTGTCTCCAGAGACGCCGACGCCGCCGATCACATCTTCGGCTTCCACAGCAGACGGATCCAGCTTGTCAGCTGCAAAAGTGATGCTCGATCCAACAAGGCATTTGAAACCGTCATCGTCCGACAAAGAAGTCACGACCAAATTGCCGTCATCGTCAAAGGAAAGCTCGTAGTCCGTTCCCAAAACATAGGGCGAATCAACATTCGTGAGCGTCACCGAACTCAAGATGATGCCCGGCTCTGCCACAACTGCCGAACCTGTCTTAGAGTCGAGCGTTACAGACACGGTGTCTGCCGTCTTTTTGTGCGTCTCAGGATCGAGAACGTTGACAAAGACCACAGGTGCAACGCCAAAGAGCGAGAACTGAGCTTGTGCGGCCTCGCACAAGGTGTAGTCAAAGACCTTCAGCCCGCTGGCCGAGTCATCTGCGGCCGGCACGAAACCGAAAGCCGCTACGAATTCCTCATATGTGTTGCACAAAACCGGTCGGTTGACGTTCGTCACGTCGGCCATGTTGACCGGAGCCGTACCAAAAAAAACCGGCATCCCGGATTCGACCGTGGTTGCCGGCAGAAGCGAAGTCGGTACTTCGCTCACATAGACGCCATGCTTATAAGGCATGCTTAACCTCCTAATTCCTTTTGAATGCGGGACACAAAGGTGTTCAAGAGATCACCTTTCGTGCGCACACGTCGCCGGGCCTCAGTCAAAGACTCGACCGGTAAAAAAAGACCCCGCACTGCGGGGCTTTTGTCTCTGAGCTCTTGAATGCTCGCCGGATACTCACCGTCCCAAAAGACGGCGTACTGCCGAAGCAGACCTCGCTTTAGCGTGGGTCCGACGTACACCACCTTGCGCGGCGGCTTTTTCTTGATGACTTTTTTGGCCATCGAATCCTCCTAGTACTCGGGATTTGTCGGAATTACAGTCCTCAATCGCCAGACGGTCTTAAGGTCAACTTGCCAGTAGGCATCGAGGTGGTCAGGGTAGTTCTGCCATGAAAGTTCACGCTCAAGGATGTATCGCTTTGCCAGTACGCCGAAAGGCATTGACAAAAGCGCAGTGCGGACCACGGTCAACATGTTCATGCAGTGCTCGTAGCCGTCATCGGTCTTCGAGTACGCGCCGAAGATGATGCTCACCTCGACTCGTGTCTCTTCATCAGCGGTTGTGCCCGCGTCGGGACGGATCATGATGAAGGGAATGTCATCCTCTTTTTGAGAGCGCTTCGGAGGCAGGTAACCGTTGACGATCTTCGGCACCTTGTGCGCAAAGTACTCCTCACCACCGTCGTTCTTGACCTGAACCGGAAGCTCTAAGTCCTTGACGGCATGAGCCACGAACTCGCGGATTGCCTTGCAAAGCTCAATCTCGACCATGAATCTTTCCTCCTTTTTGCCAGTGATTGGCTAACGCTCCGGACCGCAGGACTTCAACGATCTCGTGGTCCAAGCGTTTCAAGAACATCGACCTCATTGCAGTCTCGATCTCAGACGTCACGGAGGCATTGCCAACCATCGAAGGCGCCGACGGACCGGTCATATCGATCAACGGCGTCGATGTCGTACCCGTGCGTTGCAAGATGCGACCTTTGTAGACAAAGGCGTTCTTAATCGGCTTCGGTGCTACACCTCGCTTCACAGCGACCTTGACAGGCTTGCGAGCGCCGCCTGTCGTGTCACTCTTCGGCGTGAACTTGAAGTGCTCCAGTGCAAGGCGCGTTGACCGCACCGTGAGCATGGTTTCAAGTGACTCATAGGTCGCTTTTTCTTCGAGGCGAATTGCCTGACGCACCGGTTTTGCTTTGACCGTGTACTTTCTGCGTGTCGCCTTGACGATTTCAGAACGCCCTGTGATCGCCGAGCGATTAAGCGCTCGCATAACCGCCGTTTCGTAGCCCCACTTGACGCCCGCAAGGGTCTGCCTGGCCTTTTCAAGCTCCTGCTTGATGCCCTTCGTGCCATCGCCAAGGAAGACCTCAAAGTCCTTTTTCATTGGTCGTACCTGCGCGCTTCGATGACAAGCATGCCCATCTCACGACTGACCTTTTTGACCGTAAACGTCCAGTCGTCAACGCTGATTTCCTCGTTTTCGACCGGCGTTGTGATGATGCCTTCGGCCATGTGGATGCGAATGTCGGTTGCAAAGACGCCATACCGATCAGAAGAGCCGGACTCCTGCGTCTCGATCGTGTCGATCACGCACTTCACAGTCTCGCCTTGAACAATGTGCTCGTCGGCAAACTCCTGAAGGTTCAAAAAGACCCGGTCAATGTCCGATCTGACTACGTCCTTGAAACCCATCTCAGTCCTCCGCTTCCGGCAAGTTGAACGCGCCTTCCGGCACGCCTTCTTCCTCGGCGACCTTAGCCTGATCGGCCTTAGCGCCGCGCTTGGAACTGGCTTTTTTGGCAGCCTTTACAGTCGTCTTCACGTCACGTTTGACTTCCTGATCAACTGCCTCGACGATTCCTTCTGCAATCAGCGCTTTAGCCTTTACATCATCAACTTCAAACTCGCGTCCGCAGGTGATGCGACGAGAGTCGTGCAAAAGACTGACCTTAGCTCGTACTTTCATGCTGTAACTCCGAAAAAAAAGGAGCGGGGGAAACCGCTCCTTCTTGATTAAGCCGTCAGAGGCTTGACGACGTGGAAGCCGAGAACCTGCTGGATGATCGGCAGCGGACGGCTCTTGATCTGCACAATGCGACCGGCCGGAGCAGTACGCTGTACCCAAGAATCGGGGATGCGTTCACCTCTTACTACAGTGACATTGTTTGCACCGATAAGGCCGCAACCACCATAGGCGAGGGTCGTGCGAATATTCGGAGAAGCAAGCAGCGCCTTATCTTCGGGCACCATTGCAACTTCCGTATCCGTCTCTTCGTCGTAGTACCAGTTGTCATAAGAGTAGAGATCGAGCCCCGAATCCTTCAGATGCCCCCAGTAAGTCACACCCTGCGGCAGTTGCTGAGGGTCGATCTTACCCACATCAACACGGCGCATATCGAGCATCGAGGCATCCAAGAGCTTGTCAAGAATGGTGTTACACACCTTCTGACCCATGACCAGTTCGGTCGGCGTGAAGCCGCTCGACTGGATCATGGCAAGACGAAGATCGCGCAAATCTTTCGCGATCTGCTTGGCTGTCGTGCTGGAAGCGTCCCACTTCGTGGTGAGCGTGGTCTCAGGCTTTTCAGCGCCCAATTCCTTCCAATAATCAACCACTTCGTCGTATCCGATACCCTTCACGGTAACCTTGCCGCTAAAAAGCGCTTCGGCACACATGACTTCTTCACGGCGCGTGATGATCTCGTCGAGCTTGGCCAGGTCCTTTCCAAGCTGCTCTGCGGCGCGTTCGGCCGGAGAACGAGTCGAGTACGGATTCTCACCCGGCAGGCGGTTCATGAGGTCTTCCGCCGTCGTGACCGTCAGCGGAGAGACTTCAGGAGCTTCATAAGAAAGTGTTCGGAACCCCTGACGGTCCACTGCTTGACCGCCAACTCGGGGATTCACGAAGGGAGCGATCTTACGGTCACCCTTACCGACAAGGTCAAACTCGACAGTCTTCGTATCGAAAGTGGCATGGTTTGCAAAATAGCGATCACGCAGCCAGGCATAGTTGGAGAGATTTCCCTCCTCAATCATCTGGAGCATGCGCTTGGTAGAGAAAATATCAGCCATCTGAATGTCTCCTGAAAATTCTTTTAGATGTTCGTACGGAAGAAGATGCCGACCTTGCGAGCGCTCACCATGAAGTCGCGAGGCTTGGCCGAGTTGGCCGTGTCAAAGATCAATGCATCCTGATTAAAGTCACCCGTGAAGTACACCGGGGCAGTGACTGCGCCACCCGTGCCAGTATCGATGTCGTCTGCGAGGATGCAGTAGACATCATCGACAGTTTCAGGCGTGCCTTCACCGTCAGGTTCCCCTTCCTCGGCGGCGGTCTTAGCGCACTTCTTGCCCGCTTCACTAATCAGCGTGCCGCGCTTGAGAACGCCCTGGTTGGGCTGAATCTGCCAAGTGCCGGTCACAACCGGCATAAGCTGCAAAGCGGAAAAAAGGTTGTCGCGAGTCAGCGTTTCAGTGGGTTTCTGAAGAGCCATAGTTACCTCCAAATCACTTGCGATTGCGGAAGCCGCGCTTGCCGGCTTCGATCACTGCGGCCATCTCGGCCTCGTTTTCAACTTCATGCTGTTCCTGAAGACCCTGATTGCCATCTTGCAGAACAGTTTCAAGACCCTTGGCGTCATCCGCCGCATCATCAGCGGACTTCTTCTGCAAAGCCTTCTGCGCCTTAACCATCTTCACGGCAAAGGCTTCAGGCGTGATGCTCGAGTCGGCTTTTGCCTCGGACAGCAGGCTTGCGAAGCCCGGCATCGCAAGGTCCTCAAGCGCATTAATGCGTTCGCGTTCGGCTTTACGGCCTTCTTCCATCGCTTCCTGGCGGATCTGCTGCACCAGATCAGGGTGCTCCGCCTTCAACTTTTCAAGATCCATAGGATCCTCCTTCGATTGAATCGCGGCGGGCACCTTCGGCGCAGCCGCAAAAAAACGGCTCGGAACTTTCGCAAGCATCCCCTGCGGAATTTCCAAGCCGTTTACCATCGTCACGCCGCCTTCTCGCGAGTTCGTGACAGTAACCGCCTCATCCACTTCATCGGCCAGGCCAAACTCCACAGCCTCTTGAGCCGTGAGCCATGTCTCGGCTTCAACCGCCTTGCGGATTTCTTTTTCGTCGCGCCCTGTTTTCTTGGCATAAATGTCGATTAGCTGGTCTTCGATCTTTTGCGTGATCTCTGCTTCTTTCTTGATCTCATCGGCATTGCCGACAGCTCCGGACGACACGCGATGAATCATCATGATCGAACCGAGCGGCATCACTACATGAGCATTGGGCAAAGACGTAATGATCGTGGCCGCCGACATCGCCACGCCGTTGACACGAATGGTGATCGGAGCCGGATGCGCCGACAAGATCGAGTAGATCGACAAGGCCGTGTAGACCAAGCCACCGGTTGAGTTGATCGTCAAGTCGATCGGTGCATCAACCGGAATTTGTCGAAACTCATCAAGGAACTCATTCTCATTGAATCCCTCTACCAGCCAGCCGTCTTTTGAGCCACCGACATAGCCGAAAAGATCGATCAGGTATCGGCCCGTCGCAGAACGCGACACATTCCAAAATTTCTTAACTGGATCCATTGTTTCCTTCCTCTTCACCTTCTGCCGGAGCTACTTCCGGCGCAGGTGCTTCAGCGCCGGTTTTCAAACCGGCCTCTCTCAACAAAGCCTCTTCACGTCGTCGAGTCTCCACGATGCGGTCAAACCGCATGCCGGTCATTTCCGCCGCCTCGCGTGTCAAGGTGGACAAGCCAGCCGCCACACGTTCCTTAGCGGCCTGCACTTCCTTAAGCGGATCAAGCTGTCCCTGCGCATCACCGGCCCACTCCGCGCCGCTCCAAGCCGCACGAATAGCCGGGTCACTGAAAAAGCCCGGAGCTTCAACTCGGCCCTTGCGCACCGCTTCTGCAAGCCACTCTTCGTAAACCGGCTGGCAGAAAGAACTCACCAGCCAGTCGCGGCGCATGCGGAAGGTCTTCCATGCCTCAAGAAGTGCGGCACGACTTGCCGAGTAGCTGGAGTTGAAGGTCTTCAAAAGCAGCTCATAGGGAAGCTCAAGGGCCGCCCCGATGTACTTCGACAGACTTGTGACGTATGCCTCGAAGGAGGAGTTCGGTCGCTTCGGGTCGGCAAAGGTCACATCCTCGTCCGGGTCCAGCGCGACGATTGCACCATTGCCAAGCTCGTAAGCCTTCGGATCCGGATCGACTCGCATTTGATCCGGAAGCATTTGGCCAAGACCACCAAGCGGGCCTTCGTCAGGCGTCTTCGTCTTTACGAAAACCGTGAAGAAGGAACTGACCACGGCTCCCATCAGCTCGGCGTCCGTGTAGCGCTTCAGCTGCTTGAGTTCTTCGATCACAGGCGCAAGGAACGGCACGCCTCGTCGCTGTGCCGGGCGCTCGACGTCCGTCATCACGTGCAGGATGTTGCGACGACCCGTCTTTTCGCCAAAGGCAGGAATGCGCGTCCACTTCGTGACGTAGGTTTCTGGTGCGCGAGGTGTCGCATAAGGGTTGCGGTTGGCCACGTAGACCGCCCGCATGTCACCGTACGGCCCGACTTCGATGCCGCCCAAGATGTTCTTCTTCGGGTCCTTGCCCATCGGGTCGCAAACTCGGTCAGCCTCGATGATGCCCACACGCAGGTCGTAAGGAATGCCGGCACGTGGCGTCAAAGGCAGGACGATAAAGGCGTCGCCATTCATCAGTGCCGACAAGCAGACCAAGCTTTGAAGCTGATAGAAGTTCTGCCGACGCTCGGCATCGCACGCCGTAGTCTCGGCCCACAAACGCCATTCGCGTTCGGTGTTCGCTTCCCACTCCTGAGCCTCTTCATCCGAAAGACCGAGGAAGCGTGCATCGATGCGAGCATTCAATGCCAAGCCACTGCCCACGACATTCGTGCGAACGGTTTTTAAAGCGCCGGTCGCAAGCGGAGAAGTCATGTAAAGCGAGCGGGACCGACTTCGCAGTGTCTCGATGTTCTCTACGATGTCGTCGTCGGCATCGCCAAGTCCTGAAAGCCATCCGATGACGGACTTCTTTGCGTAACTGGCTCCACCCTGTGAATAGCCGGAATTCAGCACAGCCTTCTGCAGGCGCAAAAAAGCCTGCTGAATCTCACTTCCAGCAGGCTGCTTGTTTTTGTCCGACTTTTTTGACTTTACAGGTCTCTTGGTACTGCGCGCCATACGCGTCTCCGTGAACTGTTTCCGTTTTCAAGATTGGCTACAACGCCGCGCCAGTACGTGATGCGCTCCGCGATCTCGGCGAGATTGACGCGCGAAAGTGAGCGCGAGCCAATAGTGTAGGACTGGCCACCGGCGCAAATCTCTTTTTCGGCGGCGAGCCACATCTTGAGGTTTTCGCGAGCCTCGTCAATCGTGATCCATGTCATCTCAGCGCCTCTTTCCACGCTTTAAAAGCCTTTGCGGCTAAGATCGCCACCAGGCAAACCCCTGCGGAGATCAAAATCAGCAAGACAGCAACGGCTTGCCATGTAAGCGTCTCTGCAAACATCAAATCCCCCAAAGGGAAAGTTGATAAAATTCCTTCCATGACCTGTTTCCCTTAAGTCAAGGTCGTAAAAAGCCGCCCGGATGCCCGTCCGAGCGGCTTTGTTTTTAAACTGACACGCCTCGAGAAAGCGTGCCTCGGCGTCTTTGAGGTGCAGCAACCGACGCCGATTGCGACGCCCTCTCGTAGTACGACTTCAAAATGTCAAAGTTCGGCGTCAAGGCCTCGGCTGCAGCCGTGGCGTACACAAAGCAGTCAAGCGCCTCGTTTCGCTCTCTGATCTTGACCCACTCCATACGTTTGACGCCCTTTTCGAACTTTGTCTCAAGCACTTCAGCCGTGAGCTGCTTGAAAAAAACCTCATCAAAGCCGGCACTCGGGTTCTCATCGAAGTGGACGTACCCGGGGCCCGGCTGCGTGTTGTCTAAACGGTCTGCCACGATTTGCTTGCCTGAGTCCACACCCAGCACAAACAGCGTCGCCTTCTCCACACCAGCCTTCGACGGCCTTCCGGTCAGCGGCAAACCTGCGCCGGCACGACCTTTGATCGAAAAAACACGCCGTCTTTCGCGTAGCTTCGTGTACCGATAGATCTCATTCGTAACCGTGCCGTCGCCAGAGTCGATAAAGGCACAGCTGATGATCATTTTTTGGCCGCTCGAATGCGTCCAAACCGTGCCCAAGACTTCGTCAAGCTGAGTCTGCGTAGCTTTGTCCCGGATGTGTCCAGGTATGACGTAGTGCCGGATGCCCCAGCATTCCCATCCGATGCCCCACCCGTAGACGGAGCACTCGACGCGGTCGTGCTGGATGTCGATGCCGGCCGTGAGCATCAAAACGCCTGCCGGCAAAGTCTCTTTCGGATACGTTTCGCGTCGCTCAAAGAGTGGTTGCCACTCACCGGCGTTCGGATCGCGCATGATCCACGGCTCGCCGAGCTTGAGGTTCACGAATTCCATCAGGCCGTGCTTGTCTTGATTCTCTGAGCACTCCAAAAACTCATGCACAAGGTCGTGAAGATTGACCCAAGGCGAGTAAAGCGCATTGCAGTGGTAACCACGCACTTTCGCACCCGGGTTTTCTGCGATCCATCGACCGCTTTCAAGCATCTGCGGGTTCGGTTTGTAAGCACCGCGCTCCTGCGCCCCGCACTCAGGGCAGTACATTGCTGCGGTCATCGGATCCGGCTTGCCGTCTTCTCCAGTAGCCCACAAGACGTTCTTCCACTCAAGCTTGTGCTCGTGGCCGCAATGCGGGCATTTCACGTAGTAATAACGTTTGTCCGAGCGCTCAAACCAATCGTCGATCTTGGAAATGCCTTTAACCGTCGGCGTCGATACCAAAACGATCTTGCGGTTCGCAAAGTTCTGTGTGCGCTGAATGGCGAGCTTCAAAGGGTCGCCTTCTTTTGTCGTCCCATAACGGTCCACTTCGTCGCAAAGCAGAACGCGGATAGGACGCGAGGCCAGACCTGCGGGAGAGTTCGCACCGACAAGCGCCAGATAGCCGCCCGGGTAGTGCTTCATACGAATAGTGGTCGAAGACTTCTTCGCACTCCCGCGCCCGTCTTTACCCTCCTCAAGCTTCCCGACCAAACCGGGCGACGCCTGAAACATCGGCTCGATACGTTCTTTCGAAAAGGCTTCAGCCATTTCAACGGTCGGCTGAAGCATGAGCTGTGGTGCCGGCTCTTGGTCGGCAAAGTAACCGATCACGTTCAGCAAAGCTTCGGACTTCCCAAGCTGGGAGCTGAACTCCATCACCACGATCTCGGTCTGCCGATCAGTCGCCGCGTCGACAGGCTCTTTGAGATAAGGCGTGCGACTTGTGCGCCACGGCCCGGGTTCGGGAGACGTACCTGCGGGCACCACACGGCACTTGTCAGCCCACTCGCTACCCGTCAGATCAGACGGAGGCAGGGTGTACTTTTCAAGAGCTTTCCTCCAAATGAAGTTTGAAGTCATCGTCGTCAAAGAAGCGCCCGTCGTGGATGCTGATCAAAAGTTCGCTGAAAAGCTTGCGCAAAACCGCCTCACACTCGCGCTGCGAGCGCCCCTCAAGCAAGCCAGAAAAACGCGTCGGAGCCGACATGCAAAAAGCCCGAAGCTTAGCGGCGACCTGCATGGCGTCCGCCTCGACCTCTTCGACAGCAACCAGCTCACCGTTCTTCTGCTTGAACTCAAGGTCGCGCAGTTTTGCAGTGGCTACTTGAGTCGCAAGCTGTGCCTTTTTCAATGCCTCCGAGAGATTGGCTGACGATTTCAGATCTGGAAACTTTGCCCCTTTGGCTCTTTCATGTTCGTAAAAAGCCTCGAGTGCCTTTTCGTGATTCAAGGAGCCGTCGGCATTCTTTTCGAACACCCCCTCGGCGATTTTCCCCTGAACCCACGCACGAGACCGGCCGATCTCCTTGGCGAATTCCCGTTGGCTAATCGAAGACATTTACTCTCCAAAAGTGGCCACCTCCACAGCTTCGCTGTGACTGCGCAGCATCTACTGGACTGGCCACCCTTTTGAAAACTTGTAGCTAGACGAACTGTGGGCTGGCTGGGACCCGCATCGCGTATCGAGTCGTCACAGTACCTACGACAGATTGCCAATGATTGGTGTTATTTCCTCGCATAAGAGAAACTACAATCTAGTCATCCAATACAGGAAAAAGAAGTATCAATGTCCACAGAATCCACAAAGAATCCATCAGACACCTCCATGACAGACTTAAGCAAAGAAATCGGAATCGCCGAGGAACTGTGCAAGCAAGCACTTGAAAAATTTAAGCAAGTCAGCATTGACCGCCATTCAATTCAGCACAATGTCATCAGAAACTATCTTTGGCTTTCTGTAACAATTTTGGCAGCCGAATTCACTTGTTTATCCAACTACTTTGCACCAGTTGCAGACATTGCAAAACATCCCTGCCCCTACATCATTCTTGCTCTATCTGTAATGTCGGCACTATTTTCTTTGTGTACTGGCATTAAAGCCATGACAGGGACAAGCGTAATTGACCCTTCAGATAACTACGTCGAGATGTTCGATTATTTGACTGCAAATGGATACCTCCCTGAGAATCACTTTGCCCTCTTAAAGAAAGAGATTTCAACTATTAAACAATCTATCGACGAAGCCTATGAGATGGTTCATAAACGAGGGAAAGCAATGCGAAAAATGAATCGCGCACTCCTATTTTCAATCTGTACTGGAATTTTTGCGGGATTCTTGTTTTTTATTTCAACACCAACTTAAGGAGGAAACTTGTCAGACAAAGAAAAAAAACCGCCACAACCCAAAACACCTCCTCCGAACACTACAAGCCAACGGAGAAGATTTGAGGATGGTGGCGTAGCAATGGACAGTGTGACATAGAAAACACTTCAGTCCAAAAAACAGAAGCCCCAGAGTCTCGAGAACTTTGGGGCTTCTTCATGAAAAGACTCAAACTGTTGCACTTCTCTGAGAGGTGTCCTGAGTACGCTTTCTATTTCTTCCAGGCACGACAAAGGAGCCATCTGGCTCCACTATCACTACACTGATCACACAGGCTTCAAGTTGTTGGAGTCATTTTGCTGTAGCTCTCTGAGCTTGTCAAACCGATAGAGCACTTTTGCAATCTCATCCTGTCCTGTCTTGAGAATTTCATCGTAACGTCGAGAGCTAAAGCCCAACTCTTTAGCCACCTTGCTCGGCTTTTTTTTGGGGAAGCAGTAGTGGTATCTCAGCGTCTGCTTGTAACGCTTCCGATCCTTCGGACTTTCAGGCATGGACACCCAAGCCCGTTCGACCAGTAAAGCATCCAGCTCATCAACCGGAGGAGGCGCTTCCGGAGCTTCCGGCAAAGGTTCATTTTTCCCGCGTTTTCCGTGCTTTTTTATGGCTCTCCACAACCAACTTGTGCCTGGAGGAGTTGAGTCCGTGGCCCATCTCCCCCAGTTGTGAAGTCGGTCTTCGAGCGCCTCCCGATCACTTTTGGACATCATGGGAATCTTTATCCTTCTTGGATGCTTGGCCGCCGTAGTAGTAGCCCCGTATAAAGGCGGCACGCTCTTCATGGTTTTGGATTAAATTGGCTTGACGCGACAAGTTTTCACCGCGCTGTGCGGCCTGCCATCCGGCTCTATAGGCCGACTCGATCCTTTCGCTCTTCTTCATGTAGTCTCTTCTCCTCTTGCTGTCTAATCACGTCTACCACCTTCGCCTCGGCAATCGAAAGGGCGGCGAGTTCTCCCATGCCTGCCTTGTCCAGATCGGCCCGCCTTGCCAGAGAGAGCAGATTCAGGACAGTCTCAAAGTCAAGCTTGATCTGTTTGACTGCCATCTCACTTGACACCAAAAAAGTCGCTAAAAACCTTCAAGGCCTCTTCAGCGGAAGCGCTCTTCTGTGAAGTAGCACTTTTCCCGAGGGCATCCAAACGCTTCAGCGCCTGGTTGTGCTGCCTCACGTACTGGTCTCGTATGCCCACAGCGTCCTTGTAACGGCCCGTGTTTTCGAGCCAGTGCAAGACATCCAGCAGCACGTCACCATCGATCTCGATCTTGTATCTCATCCGATCACCCCAAAAAAGAAGTAAAGAATCCGGAACACGGCGTAAGAGATGACTCCAAAGGACAGCCACCCGATAAAGCCGTAAAAGCAAAACCAAAACCTCGTCCTTCTGGTCGGCCGACCTTGCTCTTCCCAGATCACGCGCAAGAGCTGCATGATCGGCGCTTGAAGCACCCAGACAAAAAAATTCATCGCGCCACCTTTACGTCATACAGTCGAGCTTCGCGCCGCTGCGCATTTCCAAGCGACCGAGTAAATCGGTTGTAGGAAATTTGCTCATAGAAAGACATCTGCCCTACGCGCCACAGCATCTGCATGATTCGTCTTGCGTCTTCGACCGGCACCCGGACGTAGATCGTTCTCTTCTTTTCCTTCATTTCTTATCCTTTTCGTCCCCGTTCCATTCGTAGAAGCACCACGTCAGAGCCGCCAGAGACCCAATGAGATACAAGAGCGCTTCGAGGACCTGCAAAACATTTGCCAATGCACTCTGCAACGCAAACAGACACCCCAAGAGCATCGCCTCTATCCCGATCGCAAAGGCCAAAGCCTTGGAAAAGCGTCTTCTATTCATTGCTCTTCTCCTTTCTTCGCCTCTTGAGATACCTGACCACCGTCTCGCGCAAAGCCGTCACAGCCTCTTCCTGCTGCTGGCGGTCTTCTTCCGAAAGCACAAAGCCGTCGATTCGACGAAGCAGCGCCATAGCCTTTTCGATCTCGATCGTGACTCCCTTCGTGCCGGGTTTCTTTGGAGGGCTCTGCTCTGGGCTATGGCTGTTCATCACGCACCCCCGAAGATGTCCCCAACCGCCGGAGCCTTGCGGTACGACCCTCCGATGAATTGCATGGCGTAACTCTTGCCGTTGATGCGATCCATGACTCGGTCGCCGAGCACATCTGCGAGCGCCCTCGGCATCAGATTCGTAAGGAAAATGGTCGGACGGTTTTCAGACAGTCGGCCGTCGATAATCTGAAAAAGGATCGACTGCTCATTTGCCGTGCCAGCCTGAACACCTATCTCGTCAAGCACCAGAAGGTCGAGGTCGATGAAACGACGTTTGGCCGCGTGTTCACTTTCTTCGGCGTCGGCACGCCACTGTGAGCGCACGTAAGAGATCACGTCCGGAACACGGGCATAGAGTGCGGTGATGCCTGGCAGCAGGCTTCGCACTATTGAACAGGCAAGATGACTTTTGCCAGTCCCCGGATTGCCGAAAAACAGCAAGCTGTAGCCGTTGTCGCGCACACTCTTCCAGTTGCAGACATAGCGCCGGCACAGATCCAGATTGCGCTTCTGGTTCTCAGTCTTAGCCTCGAATGTGTCGAACGTTTTTTCCTTGAAGTCTTCTGGGATGCAAGCTCGGCCAATGGCGTCTTGCAACCGTCGAATTTCTGCCTCAGCCTTTGCTCGCTGAATCGCCTCTTCGCGGGCCTCGGCATCCTTGATGCTCTTGATACGCAGACATTCTGGACAAGGTGCATCACACACTTTCTGGCCTTGCACAAAAACCACGCGACCGAGGTACTGTCCGTGCAGCTGGCAGTCTCGAACCTCGTCGTGCCAGCGCATTTTTCCCATCGACTGACGGTGGAGAATCGTTCCGAGTTTTTGAGGTACTTGCATTTCACTCGTTCCTATCGGTATCGGGAGCTCGCTTCCAGTTAAGCGAGCCATCAGGGTTAAAAGGGTTTTCCTTCGAGTAGTACGACTCGTCAAAACGAATCTTCGGGTTGAGGTGGTCGGGGATGTGCTTCTTTGGCGGTCGAGCCGCAGGCGATCGCTGATTGTTTTGTCGCCTCACCCAAGTCATCCAAGTGCTTGACCAGCCTCTGTCAGTGCGGCGCTCGCCTCGCCCTTGCCCCTCCGTCCAGTAGAACGCGAAATCGGTAAACACAACTTCAGGATCGAGATCCGGGCGAACTTTCACGATGTACTGCCGCCACTTGTCGGGTAAAGCCTTCAGATCAAACAGGTGCTTCGGTTCCCTGCTCTTGGTGGCTTTTTTTTCCGCTTGGCTCCCGCCGACTTCGTTCGCCGCCGGAGGCTGATCCGGCTCAAGAGAAAAGGACGAGTCGCCTACTATCTGTAGATTGGTTTCTTCTTGGTTTCTTGTATGTTTTATTCGGGGTGCATTTTTGTACGGGGTACCCCCTGCATTTTTGTCGGGGGTTATGGTGCAAATTTGTGCGGGGTGCAGATTTGTACCCGGTGCATTTTTGTCGGGTGTGCAAATTTGTACGTGGTCGCAGGCGGCAATACCGCTTCCTTGGATTTTTGTTGCGTTGATTGTGTACTGGCGCTTCTTACCCGGCTCTTGAACGTAAGAAAGCCATCCATTTTCAACCAAGTTTTCGATTGCCTTTCGAGCAGTGCGCACGTCAAAACCCGTCAACCCAAGCAAAGTTGGAAGTGACGGATAGCAACGTCCTGAATCGTCTGCGAAACGACACAACACAACCAGCACGAACTTTTCCTTCGGGCTTAGGTCGTGTTCAAGGACATCAAGGTCAATGCACTGTTGTGCCAGCTCGAAAGACATCTGACACCCTTATTCCGAAATTGCCTTCTTTTGAGGCGGAAATTTCTGCCAGACGGAAAGTTCTGGAAACAAGATCCTCAAATCGTTTTCGCGCTGTCTTGAGATACCTTTTTTGAGCCAGCGGTTGACGGATGGTTGTTTTAACCCAACGGCTTTTGCTGTTTCCGTCTGGGAGCCAAACGCATCAACGATCGCTCGAGCGACACGAATTGAGCGTGGGGTTTTATTCATGTAAGTCACCTTATAGCCGAAAATATAGCCTGAAGTATAGCACAAGCAATACCCAAGACTATCTTCAGTTTTTATAGGATGATCTATATGAACACGCTATCTGAACGCATTCGCTGGGTCATGCAACACTTCTCTCTGACCCAAGTAGAACTGGCACGCATCTGCGGTATCAAGCAACCATCTGTGAATCGATGGGTGAGCGGCGCGACGGAGACGATTAACTCCGAATCAGCGCTGCGTTTATGCGAGCGCTACCCTATTAATCTTCAGTGGCTCATATCAGGAGTCGGAGAGCCTCTGTTCAAGGGCGAGGGCATATCATCCATACAGCCAAGCAGCGCATACTCTCAAAGAGCGGTCCGACTGTTTCATCTAGTGGCACAAACCGATCCCCGGTTACAGCCGAAACTAGATGAGATGGATATGTCTCCAAAATACTACGATCAAGCATGGCTAGATGAACATGGACTCAAAGTTGAGAACCTGCAAGCCTTCATCGTTACCGATGATGGTCTGAGTCCCTTCATCAACGAGGGCGACACTGTTACCGTCGACATGACTCAGACAACGATTGAGAATGGTCGCGTCTACGCCTTCGTCTACAGCGGCAAGCTTTGCGTGCGTCGCCTGCGCGTTCTCTTGAATGGGGATCTGCAAACGATCCCGTCTGATTCTCGATCTGTCGAGACGATACTGAAAGACCAAACCGCATTGCTTCACATTCTGGGCAAGGTAGTAGATCGATCAGGATCTCACAGCCTCTAATTCTTCTCAATTCACGAAAGAGCCGCCATAGCAGGTGGCTCTTTTTTTTACTTGTAATATAGTTCAAGCTATTGACACAAAGAATAGCTTGACGTATAGTTGCACGCATAAGTTAGTTTTACGTATATAGATGCAAGCAAGAGAACACCATGATCGACTACAAACCCAACAAAGTCATTCTCACCGGCGAAGACGCCGTCAAGTTTGCGGTCTCCCAGATGCAAGCCGCAGCTTCGGTCATTCAGATCACGCTTTCAATGTTGACAACCCCCAGCGCGTCCGAAATTGCCCGAAAACTCGAAGAAGGCAAAACGGTCGATGGAATCAATCTGGCTCACAAAGAAACCGTCGCGCTGTACGGCGCCGTGCAAGGCCTCGAGATCGTCTGCAGCAAGGAGTGTTGCCATGGGAAACCCGAACCACTTGATTAGCTTGCTCCCTCCAAAAGTGCGGGAAGCAATCCAGCTCGAACTGGATGCGAAAGTAGCTGAAGACTTAGTAGAGGAATTGTTTGAAAAGCCAAGGAAAGAGATGGAAATGACTGCCAGAACCCCAAAAATCACCAGAAATGAATGCGCCTCGTTAATCGACAACCTGCTATGCGCCATCCAAAAGACAAAAAAAGACCCGCTCAAGGTCACCAAACGCTACATCAAAGCGCTCAAGTACCTCAAGCGAGTTTCTAAGTCCAAGGAGTTTTACTAAGTCCGAGGAGTTTTAGAGAACGTCGGTTTTCTGACCTTCCGACCATCTAATCATCTCACTGAGACCAAGACAAGGTAAGCATTAATGAGACTCACAAAGGAACAACTTGAGGCCATCGCCGAGACGGAAAAGGCAAGTGCCTCATGGTCCAAGTACGAGAAGGTGCTCTTGAGGTACGTGCGCTCCGAACTCGTTCGAGGGGATGTGGTTTCGGCCCGAGACTTCTTCGGTGAACTTTTCGGCGGCGTGAACGCAAAGCGCACGGCATTGACAAAACTCTTCGCGGAACTCTTCCCGGACGTGATGCTGCACAAGGAGAAAACGAAATGACACGACTCATCCAGTGGCTCTTTACCGAAGACAAGCATGGCGATTCGCCGTTCTGGCTTGCGGCCGCCGTCGTGACGGGTTTCGCCGCCTTTTGGATCGTGTGCAGCCTGCCCGGATAGCCCTCTCGAACCTTTCTTTCTGCTGCCGGCATTGTGTGTTTTCTCAGTCATCGTATGCCACACAGCCTCGCCCCGTCGGCAGCAGAAAAAAGGGCTTGAGAGAGCACTTGGAGATGTACCCGTCTGAGGGAGGGCTCATTCCCCGATCCCGCAGTTAAAGATGGTCGATCCGCGGGTACATCGCCAAGGGTTCTCCGCCCTCAAAGGAGGATCGTCGGAAGCGACGTTAAAGCCGTCAACAGGCCCCGTGAAAATGGATGGTGGGCCCGAAGGAGTGCAAGGCTCCGGACCGCTGTGACCCCGCCGAGGTGGGCGGGCTGAGTGCGAGCGCGGCACGGATCCGAATGGATACCGTTAGCGGGGGCATTGCCGCCCCATCAGGCCAAGGCCTTTTCGCAAGAGAAGGCCCACGTGAGGCCGTTGAGCTATTCGGAATTCCCGAAGGACTGAGCGGCTTGACGTGGAATACCCCCGCACGCTGAGCCTTCGCAGACGCGACCACGGTAGCGCGCGTACCGGCGCCGCTCTATGACCGAAGTGATGCGCAACCCGCGGGGTTTTCCTTTTTTTCTAGGAGATCCAATGCACACCCTTCAACTGATGGCCGCTCTTTCTGTGATCGGCTTCATAGGCTTCATAGCAGTCGGCATGTTCGGTGCCGCCATCTGCTTCTGGTTTGATCTGATCTCCGCGATTGTGAGGTGAACCATGACACAAACCATTCAAAACATTGATCCTCGACTCAAGAAGATCGCCGATTGTTTTGGCTTCGATGCGCAAGCTGAAAAAGCCATCGAAGAGATGGCCGAACTGGTCGTCGAGATCAAGCACCTCAAGAAGCGGGGCGAAAACGCGACAGATTGCTACCCGCGTCTTATCGAAGAGCTCGCAGACGTGAAGATCATGATCGATCAGCTTGTCTACCTTGTCCGTCAGGACGAAGAAAACTCAGAGTATTTCGACTTCCAGACAGAATCCAAAATCGAGCGAACTCTGCTGCGCATCAAGGCCGAGAAGGAGAGCTCATGAGTTTTGCAGAGGAGTTTGTCAAGCACGGCACAAAAGAACGGCAAGAGCGTTTCGCGCAGTTGTTTATCGGGTTGCTCACCAGGCCAGGGATGCCGCAGCTTGATTCGGTATCGATCTTCAGACTTCTGTCGGTTCACGCGCTTGAATGGCCTGGAGAGGAAAACGAGTCCTGGAAAGAGATCGTCGGGCTCGCAGTCTATTTCTACGTCCAAGCCGTTCGATCCGGAGAGATCGACATGAAGGCCCTTTTTGAGCAACTCAAAAACAAGATGGGGAATGCATGACAAAGTACAGACTTAAAGACCAAGAACTTCAGCGTCATCTTGACGCCATCAGCGATGGTGACTTTTCCCGTCAGATTGAAGGCCACCTTCAAAACATCAAAGGCCTTGGGACGACTGACGCAGACTACAGGCTCTTTTTTGGCGAACTGCCTGGTCGATACGAAATGGTGAATCGGTTCTCGATGCTTCTTTACGAGCACGAAATCGAAGTCTTCGAAGAGTACGACCCGAATGACTGGAACTCGTATCCGGACGTCACGCCTCCGGAAGGCGTAATGATGCGGTGCATTATCAAGACGCCTGGCAGAAATCTGGATGGACCTGAGCCTGAGCTTCCGAAGATTTGCGCACGCACTTCAGGAGTTTGGGATGGTCGACGCTGGCATTTCTTTGGGCATGGAGACCTTCGCGAGGGCTGCACAGTTGAGTTCCGCACATGGGAGTGACCAATGCTTCGATTCCCCGAACAATACGAATGCGTGCAGTTTATGACCGGGCGTTTGTACCGAATCCCCTTTAATGGCATAAAGCTCACCGTCATAGCGACGCTGGACACGGATGACAATGGCATAACGTGGGAGCACGTAAGCGTTTCGCTCAAGAACCGCTTACCGACTTGGCAAGAGCTGAAGTTCATCAAGATGCTCTTCTGGGATCCGGAAGACGAAGTGATCCAGTTCTTTCCGCCTGAGTCGCAGTACGTCGACGTGCATAAAAACTGCCTGCACCTATGGAGGCCGACAAACATCAAGCTTCCTTGGAGTGAAAAGACATGATCAAAAACAAACTCGTTTGGCATCCAGTCGGGCAATCGACTGGCGCCGATGTATGTCTTGAACCAGGCAAGGCCTACCTTGTGACCTTGACCAATGGCGAGGTGGATATAGACGAGTTCGACCTCGATGGTGACTATGACTGGTTTTGGTACGACTTCGAACGAATCAGGGCATGGATGGAGTTCCCCCTGAGGAAAGCCGATGAGCCGAATTCATTTTGGCACAGTGTCAAAGACGCCCTCCCAAAGAGAAGTGGACCGTACTTGGTGTTCTTTACTAACGGCACCTATCGCGTTGAAGACTTTTTTGTCGAATCGCAATCTTTCAGAACCTTTTCGTCAGATCCAGTTGCATGGGCCGAACTGCCAGAGCCGTACAAGGAGAAGCCATGAAAGCAAATGGACATGAATACACAGATGAGGAAATCCGAAAGCACATTGACTGGATGAAAAAAGGCGCGAAGTCCGAGGATCTTTTCGACCTCATCAAGTACGACCGACAGCATCGCGTTAACGCGTTCTACTGGTATCAGAAAATCCAAAATCTACTTTCAAGAATGGTTTTGATTCTGGTCTTAATTTTTCTGGTTGTTCTGGGATCGTGTTGCTTTTTCTACTGGCTTGCAACCTCTCTCGAACCTATACAGCTGTCATTGATTTCAACACTGTCGACCATAGGCGCTCTTATCTGTTTTGTCTTTCTCACTAAATAGCTTCGGCCGCCCGCCGGTTCCTCCCGGAGGCTTTTCCAGCCGGTGCGCGGCCACCGAAGCTTTTCACCTTGCCGTGCCGCACCCTGACTTCGGGGACGGCGTTTTGTCGTGTTGCGCCAGTGGCGCGGCAAGATGCAAGGCTTTGACTTTTGAAGGAGGTAAAAATGACAGACAACGTGAACCACCCGAGCCATTACGAGCGCTTTCGTTTTACTTGCGAGCCGAAAGACCTGACCAAGTTCCTGCCGCACCCGCTCGCCAGTGCCATCGAGTACATCCTCAGAGCACCGTTCAAAGGCAATGAATTGGAAGATCTGCAAAAGGCCCGATTCTGGCTTCTGGAGTTCTGCAACACTCAAAACTTTTGGCGTAAAGCTGATGACTCGGACGATTCTTCAAGTTTCTGTTGTATCGAAGAAAGTTACTCGCCTGAACTTGTCGCAACTGCTTATGCAATCTGTGGCAAGAATTTCTTCCTAAGAAACGCACTACTTCCCTCTACTTTTACGCCTGCCTCTTTTCCTCAAAGTCTCTACAAATGGCAAGTTTTGAGATTGATCGTGGACATCAACAGCAGAATTGAAATCATCGAATCTGAATCCAAGCCCTCCAAGTGAGGGCTTTTTTATGGCCACAGACATGACAACCACCACACATGACACCGCATGGGAAGCGCACTGCGCCCGGATGCAGCGAGGCGTCTACGGTCCTCAGGATCGCATCAAGAAGCTACGAGCCTTCGTGTCCAAGTACGGCATCCTGCTGGCGTCCAGCTTCATCGCGATCCCACTTGTAACCGCTTTCGCATACTGGAAGATCAATTCACTTCTTTGAGGTACTTATGGCATCTACTGAAATCGCTGAGATCGATGACAAGCAGCTGATACAGACCCTGAAAAACTCGCTTTACCCCGGCGCATCTGATGCGTCGGTCCAAATGGTTCTGGACTACTGCCGGGCACGTCACCTGGATCCTTTCCTGCACCCTGTGCACATCGTCCCGATGTATGACAGCAAGCTGAAGGCCAACCGCGACGTCATCATCCCCGGCCTGAACCTTTATCGCACGCAGGCCGCCGAGAGCGGCCGACTGGCTGGCATCTCCGAGCCGGAATTCGGCGACCCTATCACCTTCACCTACGGTGGCCGAGATATGTCAGCCCCGGAGTGGTGCCGCGTCACCGTCAAGCGTTTGCTCAAAACCGGCTACGTGGCCGAGTTCACCGCCGTCGAATACTTCACCGAGTCTTGCGCTGTTTCCAAGGAAGGCATTCCGACGCCAATGTGGCGCAAGCGCCCTCGCGGAATGTTGGCCAAGTGTGCCGAGAGTCAGGCGCTACGCAAAGCGTTTCCGGACATCTGCCCGGATCGCACGGCTGAGGAAGCCGAAGGCCACGACATCGATCCGGATGCTCCGGACATCGTCGATGAGAGCCAGATCCAGTCGCCCGAAGAACGCGAACTTGCGCAGCTGGCCTTTGCCGCGGCAAATGAGGGCTCGGAAAGCTACAAGGCTTTCTGGCAAAGCCTTACGAAGGAGCAAAAGCAGCAGGTGCGCGCCCTGTACCCAAAGGGCCTAAGCGAGGTGGCGAAAGAAGCCGATGCCATGAACGCAGACACCACCGAATAACGTAGGAGAAAAACCAATGACTCAACTTGCACTCATCCGCCAGGGAGGTCTTCTGGAAGACATCGATGAAGCCCTGCGCGAACTCAACCGCTGTGTCGGCTTTATCGGGAAGGGCGGCACCTTGACGATCAAGATCTCTGTGAAGCCAGCCACAAAGAACAGCAGCTCTTCCGTGATCGTCAGCGATGAAGTCAATCTCAAGACGCCGAAGCTGCCGACCGCTGAGACGATCCTTTTTGCGACCGATGACGGCGATCTGTGTGAATCCGATCCTCGCCAGCGCAAGCTCAATTTCGACAAGGTCGAGACAACTGATGAGCCGACCACCGAAGAACGTTTCAAGAAAGTGAACTGAGGTACCCACAATGTCTGACAACAACATCCAGAACACCACCCCCGTCGAAGTCGCAAAGCCCTTCGCCATCAGCATCGAAGGTGTCCCGCTCATCGCAGTGCCGAAGGACTTTGAAATCACAACCGCCGATGAACTGCTTCCGAGTCCGCCAAGAGATGCCCGGACCGTGAGAGTTATCGATGCCGACAGCTTCAAGAGCTACCTTGACATCCACAAGACCAAGCGAGCCGCAGTCCACGTGAACTCCAAGTGGCCCGATTCCGGCTGCGACGATTGTCTGGCCTGCGGCTATTGCGACGATGCCGACAACGCCGTGACGAGCTGGCGAGACCATCAAGTCAAGCTCGATCCGCTTCTCAGCAAAGACTTTGTCGAGTGGCGAGATATTGATGGCAAAGATCTTTCTCAGATCGAGCTGTGTCGCTTCCTTGACCGCCACCTTTCCAACATCGTTCGACCGGATGATCAGCCCAAGGCTCCGACGTCATCTGAAGTCCTGACCTTTGTGTCAAACCTCTCGGATGTCAAGAAGGTCGAGTTCAAGAAGTCTGTCAACCTCGACAACGGCCGTGTTCAGCTCACCTACAACGAGCTCGACGCCGACGGCGGCACGGCAAACATCTCGGTTCCGCGTGACTTCTGGATCCAGTTGCGTCCGATCGTCGGTCGAGAAGACCGCTACAACGTTCTGGCCACTATGCGGTATCGAATCGTGGATTCAACCAGACTGGTTTTCACCATCGAGCTGCGCGACCTGGATATTCTGCTCGAGGAGATGCGCGACGAGATGGTCAAAGAGCTCCGCGAGAAAATCGCTCCGATCCCTGTCTTTTTGACGCGCTGATATGCAGTGGCTTCTTTATCCCAAATACAAACCGCGCAAGCCCGGACGTTTTTATCTGGTGACATCCAAGAACGTCATCAATAAATGCGTCGGGCTTCAGTTGTTCGTATGGACCGGTACAGACTGGCTCAAACCTTACTGGGAAAGAGTCTTAGCGTTCTTACCGATTCCGGAACCGTACCGTCCGCACTCAATAACATACGAGGAAAAAGATGTCTGATGGATTCATCAAGTACTCTGTGCTGGCCGCCTTTTTTCGGATCACGGAAGACGAGATGCGAAATTGGCTTGCGACCAGCATAGCCCCGGATCACCTTCGCGTGCCCGGGCGCAGCAATGGGCCTCGGCTGGCGGACCCGGAGGTCCGAGACTCGGACCTGTGTACCGCTGCCGACGTCTGTGCCTTTTACCGTATCTCTCCGGAAACGCTGCGGCGTTGGCAGAACGTCGGGAAGTTTCCGCGCCCGGACGGGCCGGTTCTTGGCCATTCCAAGCTTTGGAGGGTCCGAACCGCTCGAAACCCGGCTCTCAAGCTCAAGCGGCAAGGAGCGGTATGAAACGCATTGAAGACATGATCTACCGTATGGCCGTGTATTTACTGGCGTCAAGCATTCTGCGATTTGACAGCCGGTGGGGAGGAAAGCATCAGGACAAAAACGCGGGCCTTACAATGACCCGCGTTAATGGCAAAGAGTACGAATTCAGGTGGTTTTTGAGGGAATCTCACCCCATCATCGAACGTACTTCCACCGATGAGTCTGCAAAATACGACGAACTGATTCGTCACTTGGGTTTCTCTGCAAATTCAGAAACTCCTGCTCGCTGACATCAAACACCAAGACCTTGCGACCGTCAGAGCAAAAGACGAGCAATTCGTTTCCTATCTGAAACTCGGCTTCGGCAAAAACAGGGCTGTCGATGTGAGCAATTGGATCAATAGTCATTTATCACCTCCGTGGGTCTTTGAAAGATTCGCACCTCTCATTTTCCCACGGAGGGTCAAGCGCCTATTGATACACGACCCGAACCCCATCTTTGAATGCGATTCCCTTTTTTCTGTACGGGGAAAATTCGTAGCGGGAATCAATTCGGATGGGGATTGGAGAAAGCAAAATCATCGCCTCGATGTTGTCCGGACGAATCCACCATGTCGCGTCTGGATCCGATGAATAGAACCCGATTTGCGGACTCTTATCCTTCAGAAAAGAGATCGTAAATTTATCCTTGGTCGTAAGGTGAGGGTCGCCCTTGGCGATCTCCTTCCTCCAGGGGATCACTTCCCCCGGTTCCACATCCGAATCCCATCCGGACAAGACGTAATCGTGATCGGCCGAAAACGGTGCTGAAGACGAAATGACGAAGCGTGCAGTACGGTTCGACAAGGCTTGACCGCCGCAGGGGAATTGAATGCAGCAGATGTTTTTGGGCTTCGGATATTGTCGAATGACAACACACGGCCAATTGCGCCGCGTCCAGAAGACGTACCAAAAGGTTGCAATGATCAGAAGCGCCGGAATAGCGATGTAGAGTGACACGTTTTTAAGAAACCACAAGAGAAGTTCGAGCCAATGATCCACCTTTTGCCTCCTTGGTTGAGTGAATGATTGTCTGGACAACCATCATTTTCTCACCAAGGGGTAAACGTCTGAGAATCGGGTATACTTTCCCTGCTTCTAAATCGAAGCGCGGGCTTGGCGGCCCGGTTCACTTTGGCGCTCAGTCGCCGGACTTCGTTTCGGCTTTTTTGTTGTCTGGGCGAACCCTAGATTAAACCTAGGGTGGCAAGTCTCCAATATGGGTAAGGCTTGCGGGGCGTCGAAAGACGCGCTGGTTCCAAAGTGCCGGTCCGCCAACCCGCAATGCCTCGCCCACCATCTTGGCGGATGGAAGCGAGGTTCACAACCTCACTTTGGAGACAACTATGAACGCGCTTCAATCGTTCACTTTCGACGGCATTACTCTTCGAGTTTTCGGAGATACCATCAACCCAGTTTTCATTGCGGCAGACATCTGCAAAGCAATAGGGATTAAGAATCCATCAGACGCAATCAAAAGCCTTGCTCCTTTCGAGCGATCAAAGGTTGTCGTAGATGGGCATGAACTCAACGCTGTCAATGAAAGCGGTCTCTATACACTAATTCTGCGATCTCGCGAAGCCGTCAAAGAAGGCACTCCCGCGTATCGATTCCGACTTAAGGTGACCGCTGAAATTCTGCCTGCAATCCGCAAGCAAGGCCGCTACGAATGCCCTGCGCAGGCGCAGCTACCGCCTCCGACGCTCACCGAGCAGCAGGCTTACGCAATCATGAGCAAGGTCGCCATGAGAGCCAAACGCGACGGAGTCAAGTTCCAAACGATCTACAGGGCGCTCAAAGCTCGCTATCAGGTCACGAAGTACACGCACATCCCGCGCGACAAGTTCGAAGACGCCCTTGAGTTCATCCGGACCATGAATCTCAATGTGCCCGAGGCAATTCCCCAGACACAGCCAGAACCTGTTCCGGAACGTCGTCCCAAAATCGTCGTATCGCCAACGTTCTGCGAAAACATGCGCAACTTCATCTTCATCTGGAACTACTTACACCGCGACCACTTGATGCGGTTTCTGAAGCTCCTAAAGGATCTTCGCTCTCCTTATGCAGAGGGTCTCTCGGATGCGATCCGCAGTCTCAACATGGACATCATCGAGCACAGCCTGGCTGACATCGGGTTTCCGGTGAAAGAGTTGGACTGCTACAAATATTGGGCGATCAAACACGCTAAGTAACCCGTTGGCCTGAACCTCCCCGATCAAGCATCACGCTTGGTCGGGGATTTTTTTATTTTGGAGAAACAGAATTCTGCCCATGCGGCCATCATCGGTCGGCGCTGTTCAAGAAGGTCGGAACGTTGGTAGGCCTGCTCAACCTCGTTGCCGGTCTGATGCTGAAGAGACTTCTCGGCGAGCACGCGATCATAGCCGTGCTCTGCGGCCCAGTCGCGGAAGGTCGAGCGCATGCCATGAATGGTGACACCAAGATTGAGCACGTGCAGCATCTTGATCGGAGAATCAAGAGCAATGTGGCCACGCATGCGGTAGCCGAAGAAAAGGTATTCGTTTACACGAGGGAGAGTCTTGAGCCACTCGAGAACCTGCGGACTCAAAGGGACGCGATGTGGTTCAGGGCGACCATCCTTGCGGCGAGGACAGACCCACACGCCGCTGTCGAAGTCGATTTCAGACCATTGCGCAAGGCAAAACTCGTTTGCTCGAGCTGCAGTCAGTACACCGAACATGATGGCCTTAGACACAACGCTCAGACGGCCGCTGAGGTTCTCAAAAAGAGCAGGAACTTTTTTCCAGTCAAGTGCTGCATGATGGTCGACCAGCATGATCTTTGCCGGTGCCGGCAAGAACTGGTCAAGGTTGCCTTGCCACTTAGCCGGATTCTTTCCCTGCATCATTCCTTGGGAAAGCGCGTAGACAAAAACGGTGTTCAGGTAGCGCTGGAGATTGGCAGCAGTCTGTGTTTTATCGAGCCAAATTGGCTGAAGGATAGCCAGGATGTCATCTCTGGTAATGGAAGCAATCGGCTTGTTTCCTAGTGTCGCCATCGCGTACTTGCGGATAGTTCGCATCCATCGAATAGCCTGGATTTCAGTGCGCCATTGCCGAACTCGCCTTTGGTTTTCGATGCACTGCGGCACAACTTCGGAAAAGATGGCTTGACTCTCACGAACCTTCTGCATGGTCGCTCGCTTAGGAGTCACGATTTCCTCGCCGCTGCGCACCTTCTGGCGCAAGTCAGCAGCAAGCCCTCGAGCAGCTGAGAGCGGTATCGCATAGGCTGAACCAAGACCGACATCTTTGAGCTTGCCTCCGATCTTGTAGCGATAAACCCAGCTGCGTGCGCTGCCCTTTACGAAGAGGTATAGGCCTTGGCCGTCGGAGTGTCGACCGTCCGGCAGTTTCTTGATGTCTGAAGATCGGAGTTTGTTGATGGCGCCCATGATTTGACGGTTCGGTATGGAAAATTTTGGGAAACTTCTGTGGGGAAGTATGGAAATTTATGGGCCATTGTAGCCTTTTCCATACTTTTTCCATACCTGACACACCCGCAGGATGGGGTTTTGTGTGGGTGGTTGTGGGTACAAAAAAACCTCAAAGCCTTGTTTTGTGGGCTATTGAGGTTATTTGCATCCTCTTGTGAGGGGATATATGGTGCCGGTGAGAGGATTCGAACATCCGACCTTCGCATTACGAATGCGCTGCTCTACCAGCTGAGCTACACCGGCACACTTTTCATCTTCGAGGCGTTTATCTCTCGAAGAGATGCGCATTTTACAGAGCTTTTCGAAAAATGCAAGAGTGCGATCAAATTTTTTAGACCTTCCTCTGACTCAGTCTTTTTTGAGGCCGATTCCGGTGAGAAGACACGAACATCCGACCTTCGTATTACGTCAATACAGCTGCAGTCCATTGGCCGTTCCGTACTCAGGCGTGAGCACGATTTCGCTCTTGATCTTGTTCTTTTCCTGCTTGACAAAGCCCTGCATAAGCGCATCGGCAATCAACTCCGGCGGCAAAATGGATTCGTCCGACTCAAATTGGAAACGACCGACAGGCTGATTTCCTTGCCCGGTCGATTCAGCCCTCAAAGCACCCGACAAAGTTGCACGACTTCCGTCAATCGACACGGAAAGCGGATCAATTTCGACAGCCACCCCGTCGTTTTGAATACCTCTCATCAGAGTCAGCGTCAGCAAATCATCGTGCAGATATGACGGACCGAGCAGAATCTGCGCAACCTGCTCACAGAGCTCCTCAGTAATGCCTGTGACACGTACCGAACCGCTGACGTCATCAATCGCGCCGATCTGTCCGAGCTCCAGATAAAGAGCCGGAGAAGCCGGGTTCTTGAGCCTGAAGCTCAAGGTTTCGGTCCACGTTTTTGCCCCTTCTTCCGGCTTCAGATCAAGTTTGAAATCAAATCCGTCAAAGCGAGCTGCAGCCCCCACCATCGAACCGAGCTTCATTGTCAAGGATGTTTGTGCAAGTCCCGAATTTTCGCCATTAAGTGCTTTGGCTATGGGTTCGGCATCCGACACAAAAGAAAACTCAAACTTGCCGAGTTTCAGTTCCGGTTGGCCGACCGGTCGACAGGATAAACCCGGCGTGCGGGCACGAATCTCCAGAGTCTTACCCGTTTCAATATCGAACTCAAAGTCTTCAAATGAACACTGTCCGCCGGCCACAACTGTAAACGGCTTGATTTTGTATGTGAGTCGAGCGCTCGGCAGAGCCTGGCTACCGGACGTGATAGCGTCCCACGCCGTATACGACACTTCGATGCGATCATCAAAGTTCTGCACACCCGCTCTCAACAGCCCCTGCTCGAAGTTGGTATCAGGCGCACGCGTGAGCTCCACTTTCGTCGTAAGCCCGGGATAGGCCTGTCCGTTGAACGTTCCGAGTTGGATACCTCCCACGGCTTCAAACGTCACTTGAAACGTTTTTTTGAAAAATCCGCCCTCGTACTGCGTTACCCGAGCAGCAAGTTCAGCGGGCAACACGGTCGAAAAATTGCTGATAGCCGTTTCATCAAATGTTTTTCCGGCCGAATAGATACCGTAAAACCAGCAACCGCCGACAGCCGCAACCGCCAGAGCACACGTGGCGCCAGCCAAAATCTTTGTGGAGTTTTCCATCAGAAAGAGCGAAAGCGAAGAATCAGACCAAAGGCAAAAAATAAACAGCCGCTTGAGCGTCATTCAGGCGGCCGCTTGATCTTAACAATTTTTCAGACGCTTAAGACTCGCCGAACCACTTGGCGTAGATCTTGTCGTAAGTACCGTCATCTTTCATGCTCTTCATGGCAGCATTGACCTTGTCGCGCAATTCCGTATTGCCCTTCTTGACCGCAAATCCGAAATACTCGCTGTCAAACTGCATGGGCTGGCGCTTAAGGCCCTTGGCGGCACGCGCATTGGTCACCAGAAAGTAGCCGATCACCGGGCGGTCGGTAATCACCACATCACTACCGTTCATCTTCAGGTCCATGAAGGCTTCTGCACTTGTGTTGAAAGCCTTGATCTTGGTACCAGGGATGCCCTTGGCCACTTCGGCGCCGGTCGTGCCAATCTGCACGGCAATCGTCTTGTTGTGCAGATCTTCGATCTTCTGATACTTGGCTTCGTCTCCGGCACGAATCATCAGACCCTGACCGGCCTGGTAATAGGGTTCGCAGAAGTCAACGCGCTTTTTACGTTCTTCTGTAATAGTTACACCGCTCACCACGATATCGATGTTGTTGGTCATCAGCGCGGGAATCAGGCCGTCAAAACCCATGTTGACGAATTCCACCTCAACGTTCATGCGCTTGCCGATTTCGCGGATCATATCCATGTCGAAACCGACGTATTCACGACTGGCGCTGTCGAGGAACTCAAAGGGCGCAAAGGTCGGATGCGTACCGACGCGAAGCGTATCGGCAGCACTCGCGGCAAAGGAAGCTAACGCCATGACACCGGCGGCAAGCGTGGCAAAAATCTTACTTTTCACTTTGTGTTCCTCCGTTTTGCCCATTGGGCACTTCGTTCTTGTTATCGCAGCCGCGTCTTCTGAGGCATGAACGCGGGCAATCGAAAATTGCCGATAATTTTCGCACGAAATAACACTTGTGTTGCTAGGTATTTCGCATTGGACGCAAAGCTTTTTTCACGGCAGGCGGTTAATCGCCTGATCCTGGACACTTTCTAGAAAGTCACCGGCAGCCCCCTTACCGGGAATCCGGCAGTCCGGCTTAATTTCCAAAAGCGGAACCAGCACAAAGGCGCGTTCGTGCATGCGCGGGTGCGGCAGAGTCAGAAAAGGTGTCTGCTGAACCACGTCACCGTATAAAAGCAGATCCAAATCCAACGTGCGCGGAGCATTGTGTACTCCCTCCGGACGAACGCGATGCGCTTCGTTTTCAATGACAAAAAGTGCGCGCAACAACGCCTCCGGTTCCAATTCCGTTTCCACCGTCGCAACAGCATTGACATAGTCGGGTCCGGAAGAGTCAACTGGTGCCGTGCGGTAAAAAGAGCTTACCTTGAGCAACCTCGTCTGCTCAATCTCACTGATCCTTTTGAGCGCTTGTTCAAGCGCCTTTTTGGGCTCGCCCAGATTGGCACCCAACGCGATTACGGCTTCGGTCATGACGGTTCAAGCTTGGATTCTGCCTTGTCACTTTTAGGACGGCGACGGCGGCGTTTGGGCTTAGCCGAAACAACAGACGCGGCATCGTCAGTCTTTTCTGCAAACTTTGCTTCACCTGTCTGCTTCTCGACTCCGACCTTTTCCGCCGAAGATCGGCGACGTCGGGGGGACTTATTGCGAGGCTCGTAGCGTGTGGCCTCTTCCGTGAAGCGCTCTTCGTCGCGCTGCTCTTTTTGACGACTCTTAGAGCCGGCTCGCGCTTGGTTAGCCGTGCGACGCGCTTCGACCTCGGCCTGAGCCACCATGTCGGCGCGCTTTTGTTCATCTGCGTCGACAAAATCTTCCCACCAGTGCACGAGGCTCTCGGGAACATGCCCCAAAGCACTGCGCAGAAGCATGAAGTCATACCCAGCTCGATACTTAGGATGCTCGACGAGGGTATAGGGATTCTTGCCGGTGCGCCGTTCGAATCGAAGCTGCAGCATCCAGATAAGCTTCATGTCGGCAACAAAGCGGCACTGAATGGCAAGTTTTGCCGATTGCGTGGCGATCACCTCCTCGGCAGCCGAGTAAAGCGCCATGGCTCTTGCCGAACCCTTATTGCTTGTCGAAGACTTCTGATAGGCGTCCCAGCGCTTTTTCACTTGGGGCCACAAAAGCGTGGCAAACAGGAACGCAGGTGAAATCTTTTTACCCACGGCGATACGTTCGTCGGTGCGCTTGAGCGCGAGCATCAGAAACTTCTCGCCGTCGGGCTCATCAAGAATGACATCGAGCATCGGCAAAAGCGAACGATGCAGACCCGCGGCACGAAGTTTGAGCAAACACTCTTCTGCGCGGCCGCACGTAAAAAGCTTGACCATTTCGTCAAACAGACGGGCAGCAGGCACATTGCCGAGCAACGGCGCCATTTCCGCGATGTCTCGATCCGCGCTTTTTTCAATCTTGAAACCCAACTTGGCAGAAATACGCACGGCACGCATCATGCGCACCGGGTCCTCTCGATAGCGCGCCTGCGGATAACCGATCATGCGTAGCGTCTTGCGTCGAATATCCTCGTAGCCGCCGTGATAATCGTAAATGTCCCCCGTCGACGGATCGTAGTAAAGCGCATTGATCGTAAAGTCGCGACGCGCAGCATCTTCCCACATCTCCCCGAAAATGTTGTCGGAAATGACGCGGCCGGAAGCATCCTTGCGAACGCCCGAAGCATCCAGTGCTCTGAATGTCGAACATTCAACGATTTCGTTTCCGAACACCACATGCACCAGACGGAAACGACGTCCGATGATGAAGGCACGACGCTGAGCACGCTTCACCTGTTCGGGAGTAGCATCAGTGGCCACATCGAAATCTTTGGGCTTGACCCCGAGCAACAAATCACGCACAGCGCCGCCCACAACGTAGGCTTTGTAACCGCGCTGCTGCAAAATTGAGCACGTACGCACCGCGGCAAAGCTCACCAGTTTCGGATCAATGCCGTGTTCGCTTGCCTTAATAATGCGAGGCTCCTTATTGACCTCGTGATTGTTGCGCCCCACGATGGAGGCGATCATGCGCTTGACGTAATCAAACACTTATTCTTTACTCCGTTCGTCCGCTCTTCTATTGATTTGCATGCGGCTCTTTTCTACTTTCTTTTTCTCAAAAGACGAGGCGCATTTTCTCGATTTGCCAGCGCTTTGGCAACAAGCTGCGCCGCAAAGTCGTACTCTGCCTGAGTGTAACTGTCCGTCACACACCAGCCGCGCTCGCTCGCAATGCGCAGCAACGTCTCCCTTGCATTCACGACGCAACAGCGCCCTCCCTTTTTGTCAACATACTCAAAAAGGGCAAGATCGGCGTCGCTGTCCGACCAGAATTCGTATTCGTCGATCGTCGTGCCCAGTCGCTTCAACTCACCAACGAGTTTTTCAACAGCCGTCACCTTGCCCTGCTGATACGTGATCGGCTCAATCCAGCGACCGGTGAAATTGCCGGATTGGTCTTCCTGCGGCCTGACCGACAACAGGTAATCCACGCCGAACAAGTCGGCGGAAGGCTGCGTGGCATAGCTGTAAGTGGCCGAACAGATCGCTGTGACGGCGCCCGTTTGCTTGGCCTCATTGACAATTCTGACGGAACTTGCAGGAAGAATTTTTTCAAGTACCTCCGCACGATAGGCTTTGCGAGCCGCATCCAAATCCGCACGATTGAACTGAGCCAGAAACTGCATCTGCCACATTTCGTACTCATCAATATTCAATGTCTGCTCGATATATTCGCGCGTAAAACGATTAAGCGTTTCTTCTGCAGTTACACGCACAGTCTTTTCGCAGGCCCTGAGGAGCCACTTGCACCAGATATCCCCCGTATCGATGGGCATCAACGTGTGATCAAGGTCGTAAACAACAAGCTTCACAAATTCTTCCTCAGTTCTTAGAAAGAACATCTTTGAGCGTCGCATCCAACAGGACCGTGGTGATGCGCCGATGTTCGCGGACGGCCTTCTCATCGACCGCATCTAAAAAACGCCGTAATCCGCGCATATCTCGCGGGCAGCGAGCTTCGATCCAACGTCTCTGGGCCGAATCGAACTCAATGCCGCGCTCACGAGCCAGACGCAGGAATTCTTCACCCGCTTCGTCAGCAGACAAATATCGCAACTGGTATGTCAGTCCCCACATCAGACGTGTCTTCACGTCGTCGCGGATGTTGAGGTCCGCAGGTCGAATGGTGCCCGCACAAACAATGCGCGCCTGCGGGTGCGAACGCACATCGTTCATCAGAAAGAACAACCGTTCGAGATCCTCATCGTCGAGTCGCTCGACATTGTCAACCGTGTAAAAAAGCGTCTGCTCATCGTATTCGGGCACACGCATGCGCTGAGTCGGCGTAATGGCTCGTAACAGATGCGAACGACCGCTGCCGGGTGGTCCCCATATGTAAATGAATTGCGGCCCCAGTCCCTTCTTGCAATCACGCAACGCAGCCAAAAGCTCAGCATTGCTGCCGACACGGAAATTGTCCAGCGTCGGTGCTTCAGGCTCTACGAGATTGAGCAAAAGTTGTTCGGTAGGCTGCGCGTTCAATTGAGTTCTGCAGTGCTCGAAAAGGTGTAACAGAAAAGCGGGCACGTCGGCATTTGCTTCGGTAAACGTCTTCAAGGAAGACAGCTTGTATCCGAGTGGGCTAAAATGTCGGATTCAAGGCAAACGTCGGCATGGCGCTTAAGTTTAGCGCGAAGCCGGCTTCGGCGTTCTAAATTCTCTTGACTGCCCCATCAAAACAATGACTCAGCTTTCCTATGCCGCCGCCGGCGTCTCCATTGACAACGGCGATGAACTTGTCGATCGCATCAAACCCGCTGCCAAGCGCACCATGATTCCGGGCGTGCTCGGTTCCATCGGCGGATTCGGCGCTCTCTTTGAAATCAGCAAAGACTATAAAAACCCGGTGCTCGTTTCCGGCACTGACGGCGTAGGAACCAAGCTCATGCTTGCCTTCCAGCTCAACCGTCACGATACGGTCGGTCAGGATCTGGTGGCCATGAGCGTCAACGACATTCTCGTTCAGGGTGCCAAAAGCCTCTTTTTCCTTGATTATTTCGGTTGCGGCAAGCTTGACGTGGACACGGCCGAACGTGTGGTCAAGGGCATTGCGCATGGCTGCGAACTCGCAGGCTGCGCTCTGATCGGCGGTGAGACGGCAGAAATGCCGGGCATGTATCCCGACGGCGAATACGATCTTGCGGGCTTTGCCGTGGGCATCGTGGAAAAAGACGAAATCATTGACGGCAAGAGCATTAAGCCGGGCGACGTCGTGATCGGTCTGGCCAGCTCCGGCCCCCACTCCAACGGCTTCTCGCTCATCCGCAAAGTGGTGGAAGTTTCGGGCGCTGACTGGCAGATGCCCTTCGACGGTGCTACGCTCGCCGACCGCGCAATGGAACCCACACGCATCTATGTCAAGCAGGTGCTCAACGTGATGAAGTCCGTGAAAATCAAGGGCATGGCTCACATCACGGGCGGTGGTCTGGTGGAAAACATTCCCCGTGTGTTGCCCGAAGGCACGCAATGTGTCGTACACGCCGACAGCTGGAAGCGTCCGGCCATCTTTGACTGGCTGCAGGAAAAGGGCAACATTGATGCCCACGAAATGCATCGCGTATTCAATAACGGCATCGGCATGGCCATCGTGGTCGACGCAGCTGACGCCGAACGCACCAAGGCACTCTTTGAAGCCGAAGGCGAGACCGTGTACACGATCGGCGAAATCCGTGAACTGCCTGCCGGCGAAGCGCCCTGCGTTGTTCTTTAACCCGCAATAGCAAAAGCAAATAAAGCGCGGCAAAAGGTTGAGCCCTTGACCCGCGCTTTTTCATACCCACGACACTCATGCGCGTTTATTTGTGTTGTCCCAGACGAAAAGGCGGTGCCGAGCTGCATGAACTCGACGTTACCAAGGGCGCCGTTGTTGCCGATGCACTCAAAGCGGCCGGCTTTCCCCGCGAGACCGCCTGCGGCATCTTCTGCGAAAAATGCACGCCCGAGACCGTTCTGAACCCGGACGATCGCATCGATATTGCCGTAGAACTGACGCTTTCGCCCATGGAAGTGCGCCGTCTGCGCGCGCAAAACAAGGAGCGCACGGCCGTTCCGCGCCCGCGTCACGGCGGCATTCATCAGCTCATCAAGCCTCTGGACGACACAGAGGCCTAAAATTTTTTCGTTTTAAATCCCAAAACCTCTTTCAATAGGACACATTTTGTGCCTATAATGTGAGGTTAACCAAAAGCATCCGGGGCCTCTTGGGCGAACGTCCGGCACTGCGACCCGTTTTTTTTTTGCTTTGAGGTTACCGAAAATGCGTCTCCTGCAGAAGGCACTCACCTTCGACGACGTTCTGCTCGTCCCCGCCTACTCTGAAGTTCTCCCCCGCGATGTGCAACTGCGCACGCGTCTGACTCGCGAAATTACCCTGAATCTTCCGATGGTGTCCGCCGCTATGGACACGGTTTCCGAAGCCAATCTGGCCATCGCCATGGCACAGGAAGGCGGCATCGGCATCATCCACAAGAATCTCACGGCTCAGCAGCAAGCTGCTGAAGTCGCCAAGGTCAAGCGCCACGAATCGGGCGTAGTGAGCGACCCGATCACGGTCGGTCCCGACATGCTCGTGGGCGACGTGATCCGTATGTGCCAGGAACACCGCATCAGCGGTGTGCCGGTCGTGGAAGGCCGTCACGTTCTGGGCATGGTCACCAACCGCGACCTTCGCTTCGAATCCCGTATGGAAGCCCCCGTACGCGAAGTGATGACTCCGCGCGATCGTCTCGTGACCGTCCAAGAAGGTTCCAGCCTCGACGAAGCCAAGCGTTTGATGCACGAAAATCGTCTTGAACGCGTGCTCGTGGTCGACAAGGACTTCAACCTCTGCGGCCTCATTACTGTCAAAGACATCATCAAGGCTACCGAACATCCCTATGCCGCCAAGGACAGCGAAGGCAAGCTGCTGGCAGGCGCCTCGATCGGCGTGGGTGCCGGTACCGAAGAGCGTCTCGAATTGCTCGTTGAAGCCGGCGTGGACGTAGTTGTCGTCGACACGGCTCACGGCCACAGCAAGGGCGTGCTTGACCGCGTGGCATGGGTTAAGAAGAACTATCCCAACCTGCAGGTGATCGGCGGCAACATCGCCACCGGCGCCGCAGCCCGCGCTCTGGTTGACCACGGTGCCGACGCCGTCAAGGTCGGTATCGGTCCGGGCTCCATCTGCACGACCCGTATCGTGGCCGGCGTGGGCGTTCCTCAGATTTCCGCCATCAGCAACGTTGCCGAAGCGCTTGAAGGCACCGGCGTTCCTCTGATCGCCGATGGCGGCATCCGCTTCTCGGGCGACATCGCCAAGGCCATCGCTGCCGGCGCCAACTGCGTCATGATGGGCGGTATGCTTGCCGGTACCGAAGAAGCTCCGGGCGAAGTGATCCTCTATCAGGGCCGCTCCTACAAGAGCTACCGCGGCATGGGCTCTCTGGGCGCCATGTTCAAGGGTTCCGCCGACCGCTACTTCCAGGACAACAACTCGGGCAATCTCGACAAGCTCGTGCCGGAAGGCATCGAAGGCATGGTGCCGTTCAAGGGCTCCGTGGTAACGATCCTCTACCAGATGGCCGGTGGTCTGCGCTCCTCGATGGGCTACTGCGGCTGCCGCACGATCGACGAAATGCGCTCTCGCGCCGAATTCGTTGAAATCACGGCCGCCGGCTGGCGTGAAAGCCACGTCCACGACGTGAAGATCACGAAGGAAGCCCCGAACTACCGTCAGGAAAACTAATCCTGCCTAGGTAGGTTAAAATAGCGCGGCGCGGGTTCTACCCCGCGCCGTTTCTTTTTACCGCCGCCTCTCAAGCAAAATTTTTGCCAACTTGCCCGCTGACGGCGGCCCCGCACCGCTCAAATTTCCAGACATGCTACACGATCGCATTCTTATTCTCGATTTCGGAAGCCAGGTGACGCAGCTCATCGCACGCCGTGTGCGTGAAGCTCATGTGTACTGCGAAGTGCACCCCAACGACGTTTCCGCCGACTTCATCCGCGAATTCAATCCCAAGGGCATCATTCTGTCAGGCTCTCACATGAGCGCCTACGAAGAGTCCAACGATCAGGTGAGTCCGGCCGTGTTCAGTGCCGGCGTTCCCGTGCTCGGCATCTGCTACGGCATGCAGACGATGGCCCAGCAGCTGGGCGGTCGCGTAGAAAGCGGCTCCAAGCGTGAATTCGGCTACGCCGAAGTGCGCGCCCACAACCACACCAAACTTCTTGAAGGCATCGAAGACTTCAAAGGTCCCGAAGGCGAAGGCATGCTCAAGGTTTGGATGAGCCACGGCGACAAAGTCACCGTCATGCCCGAAGGCTTCAAGCTGATGTGCTCAACGCCCTCCTGCCCGATCGCCGGCATGGCCGATGAAACCCGCGGTTTCTACGCCGTGCAGTTCCATCCGGAAGTCACGCACACCGTGCAGGGCAGCGTCATGCTCAAGCGCTTTGTCACGGATATCTGCCACTGCAAGCCTGATTGGGTGATGGGCGACTACATCGCCGAAGCCGTCGAAATGATCCGCCAGCAGACCAACGGAGAGGAAGTGATCCTCGGTTTGTCGGGCGGTGTAGACAGCTCGGTTGCCGCCGCACTCATTCACCGCGCCATTGGCGACAAGCTCACCTGCGTATTCGTCGACAACGGTCTGCTGCGCAAGGGTGAACGCGAACAGGTTCGCGAAACCTTCGAAAAGAACATGGGCCTGAAGCTCATTGTGGTCGACGCCGTCGATCGCTTCATGGGAGAACTCGCCGGCGTCACCGATCCTGAACAGAAGCGCAAAATCATCGGTCGCGAATTCGTAAATGTCTTCCAGGAAGAGGCCGAAAAGCTCTCCAACGCCAAGTGGCTTGCTCAAGGCACGATCTATCCTGACGTCATTGAATCGGCCGGGGCCAAGACCAAGAAGGCCAAAACCATCAAGAGCCACCACAACGTGGGCGGTCTGCCTGAAACGCTTCACCTAAAGCTGCTCGAACCGTTGCGTTCGCTCTTTAAGGACGAAGTGCGTGAACTCGGTGTCGAACTTGGTCTTCCCTACGAAATGGTTTACCGTCATCCGTTCCCGGGGCCGGGTCTGGGCGTTCGTATCCTGGGTGAAGTCAAGCGTGAATATGCCGATCTGTTGCGCGAAGCCGACGCCATCTTCATCGAAGAACTGCGCCGCGCCGGCTGGTACGACAAGGTAAGTCAGGCTTTCGTTGTATTCCTGCCCGTCAAGAGCGTGGGCGTCATGGGCGATGGCCGCACTTACGACTGGGTTGTGAGCCTGCGTTCCGTTGAAACGAGCGACTTCATGACTGCTAAGTGGTCTGAACTGCCGTACTCGCTTTTGGCCACCGTCTCCAACCGCATTATCAACGAAGTGAAGGGCATCAATCGCGTCGTCTACGATGTCTCGGGCAAGCCGCCTGCCACAATTGAATGGGAATAATCCGGTCAAACATCTGATCTGATTGTCTGAAGGGCGAAACCGGTGTGGTTCGCCCTTTTTTGCCTCTTTGTGCCGGACTACGTCTTTTGACGGAAGTTTCTCAAGGTTTTTATACGAGCGGTCAGATAGAATCGGCAGATATATGTCGGCTAGCCTTCACGGCACGACAAATTTTCGAAAGGATTAATTATGTATCTGAAGTCCCCGAGCCTTGAAGAAGGCTCCCGCATGCCCGCCAAGCACTCCCTTAACGGGGGCAACCTGTCTCCCGAACTTTCCTGGGGCGACTTCCCGGCGGGAACAAAGAGTTTTGCGGTCACCTGCTACGATCCGGACGCTCCGACCGGTTCCGGCTGGTGGCATTGGGTTGCACTCGACATTCCGTCCAATGTCACAACGCTGGCCGAAGGAGCAAAGCTTGCGGCTCCGGCACGTGAACTGACAACAGACTACGGCACCAAAGGCTTTGGCGGCGCCTGTCCTCCCTCGGGACACGGCATGCACCGCTACGTATTTACGGTTTGGGCACTGCCGGTGGAAAAACTTGACCTGCCCGACGGCGCCACCGCCGCCAACGCAGGCTTCATGCTCAACGCCATGGCTCTGGCAACCGCAAAAATCACGGCAACCTACGTCACACCGTAGTCCCTGCCCTTAATGAAACTTCTGGGCAGGTACGCGCCCGTGCCTGCCCTTTCGACGAACTCAGCTGATAACTTGGGTTTGATTGAGTTCGGCGAACTCACACCATAAAAAAAGTCGACTTTTCAAAAAGTTTGACCTCGGGGAGAAAAAAAATGACTGCAGACTCCACACAGATGCAGCGCCCGGTGATGAATCCGCACGAAAAACGGATGCAGACGATTCAAGCCGTCCTCTATGTCATCGCCATCATTTTGGGCCTCATCAACGGCTTTTACGGTTCCGAATTTTGGATTCAGACGGGCGAATTCATTTCGACGATCTTCATTCGTCTGTTCCGTTTCATCGCGGTCCCGATCATCGCCGTATCGATCATTGCCACGCTCTCTCAGATTTCGCGTTCTACGGAATCCGGACGCATTTTCCGTCACAGCGTTTTCTACACGCTTCTGACCACAATTTTGGCCGCCTCGCTGGCAGCGATTCTTTTTGAAGTCTTTTCGCCCGCCAACGTAACCCTAAGCGATACGACCGAAGCGTCGGCCGCCATCGCCGGCATCAAGGGCAAGAGTTACTTTGACTACATCACATCCGTTGTCCCCGACAACGCGATCGCGCCGTTCTTGTCGGCCAACGTGCTTTCGGTTCTGTTGATTGCCGCCGCCGTCGGTATCGCCATTGCCAAACTGCCGCATGACAGCCGCGAACAGCGCGTGCTGATGGCCTTTTTCTCGGGCCTTCAGGCTGTGCTCTTCACGCTGGTGGGCTGGATCATCATGATTCTTCCGTTGGGTATCTTCGGCTTTTTCACGGTGCTGGCCAAAGAAATCAACGCCGGTGTTGCCGTGGGCGGTCTTGGCACCTATTTTGCAACGGTGCTCTCAGCCAACTTCATTCAGATGCTCATCGTGCTGCCTGCGCTTCTTTTGCTGCGCGGCATCAACCCGATTCGGGTCTTTAAGGGCATGTTGCCGGCTCTGACCGTCGCTTTCTTCTCGAAGTCTTCGGCCGGAACGTTGCCCGTAACCATGCGCTGCTCGGAAGTCAATCTCGGCGTCCGGGAGAACGTCTCGCGCTTTGTGCTGCCGATGTGCACGACCATCAACATGAACGGATGCGCCGCCTTTATTTTGATTACGGTCGTCTACCTCATGCAAAACGCAGGCGTTGACATTACCTGGTCAACACTGGCCGTCTGGATCTTCATTGCCACGATCGCTGCGGTGGGCAACGCAGGCGTTCCGATGGGGTGCTTCTTCCTATCGGCTAGCCTGCTGGCCAGCATGAATGTCCCCATTCTGCTTATGGGCGTTATCCTTCCTTTCTACGCCGTGATCGACGCCATCGAAACGACTCTCAACGTTTGGAGTGACTCCAACGTAGCCGTTTTGGTACATAAAGATCTCTACGGAGACATTTAGTGCCGGCTCCTTGACCTGCGTCTAGCCTTCTAAGGAAAAGGCGCAGGCTCAAGGCGGGTACAATTCAAGGTGCAGTGCGGGAGTTGCCTCGCGGCTCCCGCCTCTTTTTTCTGCCATGCGGCCTGCCCCGAAGCCGCAGCAATCTCTCAAAAGAAAATACGGCGTGTCGTCGAATCCGCTGATTTGACTGTGCGCCGCCAATCACAAAAAGAACCAAAGAGATGTTTTCGAATCCGACCGCCATTACCTTTACCGGCTACATGATCCTGATGGTGATCCTGGGCTTTGTCGCCTGGCGATACACCCGCAACTTCAACGACTACATTTTGGGCGGCCGCAGCCTTGGAGGCGTTGTGACGGCTCTTTCCGTCGGCGCTTCCGACATGAGTGGTTGGTTGCTGATGGGGCTACCTGGCGCCGTGTTTCTTTCGGGCATCACGGAAAGCTGGATTGCCATCGGTCTGACGCTCGGCACCTATCTGAACTGGAAATTCGTCGCGGCCCGTCTGCGCGTATACACCGAAGTTTCTCACAATGCCCTGACGCTTCCGGACTTTTTCACGCATCGCTTTAAGGACGACACGCGTATGCTGCGCATTCTCGCAGCCGTCGTCATTCTGGTGTTCTTCACGATCTACTGTGCGAGCGGCGTGGTAGCCGGTGCCCGCCTTTTTGAAAACACCTTTGACATGAGCTATGAGCGCGCCGTCTGGATCGGCGCAGCTGCAACCATCATTTACGTGTTCATCGGCGGGTTCTTGGCTGTAAGCTGGACGGACACTTTCCAGGCTTCGCTCATGTGCTTGGCACTTGTCGTCACTCCCATCGTCGTGATGACCGATCTCGGCGGCTTTTCGAGTGCCGTTGAACAAGTCAAAGCCATTGACGTCAATATGGTCAACATGCTCTCGCATCAGACCTTTATCGGCGTACTCAGTCTCATCGCCTGGGGTCTGGGATACTTCGGACAGCCGCATATTCTGGTGCGCTTCATGGCTGCGCGCTCAATCAAGGTGATTCCTCGCGCCTGCCGCATTTCTCTGATCTGGATGATCTTTTGCCTTGGTGGCGCCGTCTCGGTGGGCTTCTTTGGTTCGGCCTACTTTGCTGCGCATCCGGATCAGGCCACGCTCGTTACGGAAAACCACGAGCGCGTCTTCATCGTGCTCTCGCAGGTACTCTTCAATCCCTGGATCGGCGGCATTCTGATGGCTGCCATTCTTGCTGCCGTCATGAGCACGCTCTCCTGTCAGCTGCTGGTTTGCTCATCGACCCTGACTCAGGATTTCTACCGCGGCTTCATTCGCCCCAAGGCCAACCAATGGGAACTGTTGTGGTTCGGTCGAATGATGGTTCTGCTGATTTCGTTTGTGGCCATCTTCATCGCCATGGATCCGCAAAGCCTGGTGCTCTCGCTTGTTAGCTACGCCTGGGCAGGATTCGGTGCGGCCTTCGGCCCGGTGATCCTCATCAGCCTCTGGTGGAAACGCATGAACAAATACGGCGCCATGGCCGGTATGTTTACGGGCGCAGCCACAGTCCTGATTTGGCACCAGTTCAACTGGTTCGGCCTTTACGAAATCGTTCCTGGCTTTCTCTTTGCCGCCATCGCCATCTATGTTGTGAGTCTTCTCACGGAAGCTCCCGACAATGAAATCTGCGAAACCTTTGACAAGGTTGAAGCAGAAGTTCGAGCGGGTTAAACACAATCTGGCAAAAAATTTAACATCTGGATCGTCGCGGTCGGTGGTGTCTTTCCACCGGCCGCGCTTGTTTTGCAGGGATTTCTGCCTAGACGCTTTGGACTAAAACGGGAGTATCATTTTTTTGTTACGCCGCCTGCGCCTACCTCGTCGCGCAGACAGCCGGAAAGGATTCCGATAAAAAACAAACTCGCGGAGACAATTGCAAATGCAAAAGAAACCTCTTGATTGGTCCAAACTCGGATTTGCCTATCGTCCGACGGACTTTCGTTATCAAGCGAACTGGAAAGATGGATCTTGGGATGAAGGCGGCCTGGTAACTGACCCCAACATCGTCCTCTCGGAGGCAGCCTGCGTGTTTCACTACGCTCAGAGCTGCTTTGAGGGCTTGAAGGCCTACACCACAAAAGACGGTCGCATCGTCACGTTCCGTCCCGACATGAATGCCGAGCGTATGGCAAACACGGCGCGCCGCCTGGAAATGCCCGCCTTCCCGGAAGACAAATTCGTGCAAGCCGTCGTGGATACCGTACGAGCCAACGCCGCATGGGTACCTCCTTTCGGCACGGGTGCCTCTTTGTATATTCGCCCGTTCATGATCGGCTCCGGCCCGCAGATCGGCGTTGCCCCTGCTCATGAATTCCTCTTCCGCATCACGGTTATGCCTGTGGGCGCATATTTCCAGGGCGCCGTCAAGCCCTTGAAGGTGCGCGTGTCCGACTACGACCGCGCCGCTCCCCGCGGTACCGGTCACGTCAAAGCCGGTCTTAACTATGCTATGAGCCTGTATCCCACGATGGAAGCTCATCGTCACGGCTTTGCTGAAAACATTTATCTGGATCCGGCATCCCGTACTTATGTGGAAGAAGCGGGCGGCGCCAATGTCATCTTTGTCGACAAAGACAACAACCTGATTGTTCCGAAGTCCGACTCGATTCTGCCTTCGATCACCCGTCGTTCGCTCGTATATGTCGGCGAACACTACCTCGGTCTCAATGTGATCGAACGCAAGGTTGCTCTGGAAGAAGTCAAAGACTTCAAGGAAGCCGCCTTGTGCGGCACGGCTGCCGTTCTCGCACCGATCGGCGAAATTCACACCAAGGACGGCGTCATCGCACTGCCCTCCGGTATGGACGAGATGGGCGAAATCTCAGGCAAGTTGCGTGAAACGCTCACCGGCATCCAGGCGTGCGAAATCGAAGCTCCGGAAGGCTGGGTTGTTGAAGTCTGCAAAGAAAGCGACTTTGAATAATCGCTAGACTCCGCTACGAAAAAATCCCGCTGAAAGCGTCCATGCCTTCGGCGGGATTTTTTATGCTCAACACAACTTATTGCATGTCGCGTAGTTTGGCAATGTCGGCATCCGTGCGATTACCACAGATTTTGATCTTCGCGAGTTCCGCTTCAATGGCTGCAAACTCGGCATCCGTAAGCTCGACATCGGCTGCCGCGAGATTTTCAATGATGCGCTCATCCCGGCGCATCCCTGGAATCGGAACAATGAAGTCCTTTTTCTTCAACATCCACGCAAGCGAAATCTGAGCCAACGTTACATTTTTGCTTTGAGCAAAATATCCGAGCAAATCCAAAAGCGGCTGATTGGCACGGACATTATCCCTGTCAAAACGGGTAATGACTCGCCGAACATCGTCTCCAGCATACTGAGTCGATTCGTTGTACTTGCCTGACAAAAAGCCACTGGCCAGAGGAGAAAACGCCACAAAGCCTATTCCAAGCTCTTCGCACGTCGGAATAACGCTTTCTTCGAATTGACGTTCCATCATGGAATATTCGCTCTGAATCGCAGTAAGCGGCGTGACGTGATGGGCGCGTCGAATCTGGTCTGCCGTCGGCTGTGATTGTCCCCATCCGCCGATAAGGCCTTCCTCAATCAGTTCGCCCATGACCTCGGCAATTTCTTCAACCTTTTCATTCTCTTCCACGCGGTGTTGATAGTACAGATCCACATGGTCGGTTCCAAGTCGCTGCAAAGAAGCCTCCAGATGCCGACGAATGCACGACTTGGCGTCCCCCTCGCTCGAGTGATAGAAAAACTTGGTTGCCAGCACGATCTTGTCTCGGAACGACGCAACCGCTTCTCCCACAAGCGCTTCATTGTGCCCAGCACCATAGACTTCGGCTGTATCAAAAAATGTGCATCCCAGTTCGAAAGCCTTGGCAATCAGGCGAACCGATTCTTCGCGCTCGGGTACTTTGCCGTATCCATGAGATAAGCCCATGCAGCCATAACCGATCGAAGACACCATCGGGCCTCTTTGTCCCAAACGTCGATATTGCATTTTTCTTCTCCTTGCTTCCCGGTACTTAATTTATTGCTCCGCCCGAATCGGTCGACCAAACGTCAAAACGTTCTCTCTTGCCTGCAAGGCACGAATTCGGGGATTCAGTTTTTGCACATTCGGATGTTTGATATGCGCGTCCACCGCTTCTTGGTTTTTCCAACCATCCAAAATGAAAAAAGCATCCGGATCATTTCGATCCTGGTACACGTCGTAGTAAAGGCACCCCTCTTCGGCTCGAGCCGGCTCCACGAGTGCGGCCAATAATTCTGAAAATTCTTTTCGATGCTGCGGCGTCGTGCGCAGACTGCAAACGATATGAATTTCTTCTGAGCGTTTCATCATGCTCTCCTTCTCCAGTTGATTGAACGACGGAAATTATGAAAAGAACCAATCAAAGTCGGAAGTCGCAATTTCGTATAATGGCTTGAAGGAAAAACTTCATGCGCACAAGAAATATCGACATATGTTGGATCGACATCTGAAACAATTTTTGATCGTGGCCGACTCAGGAAGTTTTTCAAAAGCTGCTCGTTTGGCCTACATTTCTCCCAACGCTCTCATCCAGCAAATGAATCTGCTCGAAGACCGAGTGGGCGCCAAACTTTTTCGGCGTACGAATCAAGGCGTAACACTCACGGAGGCAGGCGAAAGTTTTCAACGCGACGCCAAGAAAATCCTTCGCCTCATGCAAGAGGCCAAAGTGCGCGCACAGGAGATTGAAAAAGCCAGATTCCGCACCGTACGCATTGCCACGTCTTTGCTGCGGCCATCCAAATCAATCGTTGATCTATGGTCAAACATCAGCAACGAATATCCAGATATTCACCTGCAGATCGTGCCGGTTGACGATGTGTATTCTCATTGGTTGCGGCGACTTGAAACGCTCGGCACAGAAATTGATGTGATGGCCGGCATCTATCCGTCAACGTTGTGGCACAGACCCTGCCAAGCGCTCAAGCTTGCAGACGTGCCTTTGGCCTGTGCCGTACCCAGAGGTCATTCTCTGGCCTCCAAAGCTGTGCTTCGCCTTGAAGATTTATATGGGCAGACACTGTTAGTCGTCGAACGCGGAGACACAAGTTACATTGACCGTTTCCGTGACGACATCGAAGCCAATCATCCGCAGATCCATATCCAAGACGTTCCGGCCTATGACGCAGAAACATTCAATTTATGCGAGAGGCAACATTGCCCGATGCTGACAATTGAATCTTGGGGTGAACTGCATCCATCCCTGGTCACCATTCCCTGCGATTGGTCCTATACGGTACCTTACGGCATCGTCTATTCCACCGCACCAAGCGACGCTGTTGTCGCCTTCATTCGCGGTATGTCACGGTTCGCACTTGCCAGTCATTCGACATAAAAAAATCCCGCTTCAAGCGTTCGTGCCTTCGGCGGGATTTTTTTCATCGGTCAGGCAAATTCGCTTGCCCGATCGAAATGTCGGCAATCAGTACAAACCGATGATCTTCCACCAGCCCATACCAACGGCAAACGTGATGAGCACACTCGTCGTCACAAGGATGAAGTTGATCTTATAGAAACGCGGACGTTCGAAGTAACCCTGACCGAAGTAGATCGGACCGGGACCGCCGGCATATTCCGTAATGCCCCACATCGTGTTCGAGAAGATGGCAAAGCAGATGGCCACCATCATCGGAGGAGCGCCGGCACCGATGGCCACCGCGGCAAACGGCACGTACATCGCAGCCACATGGCCGGAAGCCGTCGCAAAGATGTAGTGCAGATAGATGTAGGCAAAGCCCAGAATCAGGAACGCCGTCATCCAATCGAAACCGACAAGCATTGAGGTAAAGCCCGCCGACATCCACTTCACGAAGCCGAGCTTGGTGAGGCCCGTGGCCAGCGAAATGATCACGCCGAACCAAATGACGGTATCCCATGCCGCCTTATCGCTCAGCACTTCCTTCCATTTGACGGCGCCCGTCACGAAAAGGAAGGCCGCCAGCGCGATGCCAATAGCATTGGCGTTCAAGCCGGTAAGCATCGTTGTGCCCCAACCGATCAAAGCCAGCACGAAACCGACGGCAACCCACTTTTCACGTGTCGTCAGGGGGCCCATCTTCTGAAGCTCATCGCGTCCCATTTGCTTGGCCTGAGGCGTCTTCTTCAATTCCGGATTGAAGATCTTGTAGGACAACAACGGCATCACGAAGAAGCACACCATTGCCGGCACAACAGCCGCCCAGAACCAACCGACCCAGCTGATTTCCAGACCCAGGCCGCTTTGTGCCAACTGGGCGCACAACGGATTGGCTGCCATACCGGTCATGAACATGGCGCCCGTAATCGGCGTGAACTGGAAGCACGTCATCACGAGGAATTCGCCAATGCGACCCTGCTTGGGACCGGGTTGAGAATCCAACACCATGTTGATGGACTTGGCCACCGGCAACACAATGCCGCCCGAGCGAGCCGTCACACTCGGCATAGCCGGTGCGAGGATCAGATCAGCAACACCCAGACTGAAAGCAATCCCAAGCGAAGAGCCGCCGAACAAAGAAAGCATTTTGTAGGCAATGCGGCGTCCCAAACCCGATTCAACAAAGCCCAGAGACAGCACGTAAGCCGAGAAAATCATCCAGACCGTACCGGAAGCCAAGCCCGACAGTGCGGCACTGAAACTCAACGTATTGGTAAAGATCGTGACAGCAAGCGCTATGAACATCAAAGCGCCTGAAGCAATAGGAGCACACAGAATACCGATAATCGTGGCAACGAAAATGGCAAACATGTGCCAGGCCTGAACAGTCAGTCCTTCGGGAACGGGACTGACCCAGATGCCCAACAGCAAAACAATCGGAATCGCCCACTGCCACCACTTTACTTGTTTTTCAGCCATGACAATTTTCCTTTGATTTGATGCAAGACAGGCTGAACGATTTCTCATGTCGCCCAGCCCGAAAACAGTGACAGGAAAGTGCTGCAAGCACCTTCCCGTTAATCACTCCGTCAGATGTTTTCCAACTTGGCGACCACGCGGTCCACGAATTCGGGTGCAAGACCGATGTAGCTGTGCGGGTTGAGCATGAGGTCAACTTCCTCTTCCGTGAAGGCTTGCGTCACTTCCGGGGTCTGCATGAGGATCTGCTTTAAGGGAACTTCCTGTTCATAGGCCTTCATGCAGCTCTTGTAGACGATCTCGTGAGCCGTCAGACGACCGAGCTTGCGAGCCAGATGCATCATCACGCATTCGCTCATCATCAGCCCCTTCTGGGCATTGAGATTGCGTTCCATATGCTTTTCGTACACGATGAGGTTTTCAAGGATGTACTTGGACTTTTGTAATGCAGCGCCGAACATATGGCAGGCGCGCGGAATGGCTTCCCATTCGGACAGGAAGCAGCCCCAGTCGCGTTCGTTTTCACTCACCATCGATTCGACGATGGAGGGTGCAATGCTGCGCACATTGCGGCACAGAGCCAGCACGTTTTCCAGCACCGCCGGATTGCGCTTGTGCGGCATGGTGGAGGAACCTACCTTGCCCATGAAGAACGGTTCTTCCAGTTCAAGAATCTCGGTGTGCTGCAAAGAGAAGATTTCGTGGTTGATACGGCCGATCGTACCGGCGCAAATTGCAAGTGTGCTCACGAACTCAGCCTGGTTGTCGCGAGCAACGTGCCAAGCAATCGTCGGGACGTTCAAGCCCAGGATTTCCATCATGCGCTTTTGCGTTTCGAGTCCCTTTTCAGGCTGAGAAGCAAGCGTACCGACGGCACCGGCCATTTCACCGACGAACACGCGATCCTTCATCGCTTCGAGACGTTCGATGTCGCGTCCGAGTTCATCAGCCCAAACGGCAGCCTTGTAGCCGAACGTGATCGGAATGGCATGCACGACGTGCGTACGGCCGGCCTGAGCGGTATTGCGATACTTCTTGGCCAGCGTCAGGCAGTGCTTAAGGCACTCCTTCATGTCGCGCAGGATCACCTGATAAGCGTCGCGTTCGAGCAGCACCAAACCCGTGTCCACGATATCCTGGCTCGTCGCACCCCAGTGTACGAATTCGCCCGCGTTATCCGGAAGCACTTTCTTGAAGGCCTTCAGAAGCGGGACAATCGTAATGGAGCTCTTGTAGAACTCGCCGATCGAGGCCAAATCAAGCAGATTGGCATCGGCGTACTTGTTAATAATGTCGGCCTTTTCCTTCGGAATCACGCCGAGTTCGCCCTGCGCTTTGGCCAGAGCCGCCTCGGTGTCAAGCCATTTCTGTGCCCAGGACTTGTCGCTGAAAATTTCACGCATTTCGTCCGTGCTGAACAAAAAGCCGTGAATGACGCTGTCAACTGCGCTGGAAGCCATTTTTCTCTCCTGTAGCTGTTTGAAAAAATCCAATGAGAACAAGCCTCAAACCGACTACGGCGTCGCTTGCCCCTTGCGGAGAATTTTCAAAAAAGAACTTTCGGAGATCGAAGAAACGCGTCAAATGATTTGATCAACATCAAGAGTCCGAGGGGGCTCAAAGATAAAAATCGTTAAAAATCAAAGGATTAATATTTGTTCCTTCTTTATTTCTGTCAATAGATCTTTGGAACAAATGCAAAAATACCCCATCAATCAAGGCTTTCTTTGATTTTGGAAAAACGTCTTAACAGGATTTAGTGGTACAAATATCCTGTTCGAAATCCGTATCGTTTCTACGCCAAGCGGACTACACCAAAATGCGAAAAGAACTCTTGTGGCAGAAACTCGCCAACAAACTGGCGCATCGCATTGCAACCGGGCGCTATCCGCTGGGTTCTCTGTTGCCCACGGAACTCATGCTCGTGGAAACAGAAAAAGTTTCGCGCAACACCGTGCGGGCGGCACTACAGGAACTCAAAGCTCGGGGACTCATTGAGCGACAGGCGCACAACGGTACTCGTGTCATTTCAACGGGCGGTGCTCGTAATTTCCATCAGAAACTGTCGTCGCTTCGAGATCTTGACGATTTCGGTCATAACTACGGACGTCGCGTCACAGACATTGATTTCGTCACAGCTGATCGGCGTTTAGCCGAGGCCATCAACTGCGCCGTCGGTGCCACCTTTCTACGCTTTGTCAACACGCGCACAGGCAATGATCCTGAAGATCCTGCCGTTGTCTGCACGAAAGTCTTCATCAACGCCGCCTACGGCGAAATCGTGACACAAGCTCGGCAGCACCCCGAAACGCTCATCATCACCTTCATCGAAGAGCTTTTTCACAAGCACTGCGTGCAAGTCAAGCAGTCCATTCAGGCTGTTGCGCTACCCGCCGACATTGCCAAAATTCTCGGCGCAACCGCCGGCGAACCGGCCTTGCGCATCCTTCGCCACTATCTTGACGCCAAAGAACAAGTCCTCGAAATTTCTGTTTCCTACCACCCGGGAAGACGCTATGCGTTCAACATGACGCTTGGGAAAAATTCGCGTTGATCGGGCATTCGCTGGGTACTGCTGATAACAGGTATTGGCATAGAACAGACTATTGCAAAGCCAAATCTCTTGTCGTTGCAAAAATGCCAAACCTCCTAAAAAACGAGAACGGTGCTAGTCTAGACATATACCTGTAATGCGCCGTTTCGTGCCAAAAACACAAACGGCAAGATTGTTATGGCCTACCGTTTTGACAGCTTTTATATCGGCGGCGCTTGGGTCAAGCCAAGCACCACCGATGTTCTCACTCTCGAAAATCCCGCCACACGCGATCCCTTTGCCACCGTCCCTGATGCCACGCCTGCCGATGCCGTTGCCGCCATTGAAGCAGCGGCCTCAGCGCTACCCGCTTGGTCTGCCACGCCGCTTGCCAAACGCGTTGAGCTGATGCAAAAGGCCTTGGAAATCTTCAAAACCTACCGAGACGAAATCATTCGGCTTGAAGCTCTGGAATTGGGAGCGCCCGTCAGCTATTCGGCCAACGCACACTGCGACTATCAGTTCACCCGCATCGAGTCCTACATCCGCGAAAGCCAAAAGGTTGTTCTTGAAGAACAGTTCGAACAAAGCACCGTCGTACGCGAACCCGTCGGCGTCATCGCCTGTATCACGCCTTGGAACTATCCGCTCGGACAAGTCGTTCAGAAAATCATCCCTGCGCTTTTGATGGGTAACACAGTCGTGCTTAAACCCAGTCAGCACACGCCTCTGACCGCTTATCTGCTCGTGGATTCTCTCGATCGTGCCGGGTTCCCGGCCGGAACCGTCAATCTGGTCACGGGACGCGGATCAAAACTGGGCGACACGTTTGCCACGCACCCGCTCGTCGACATGATCTCCTTTACCGGATCGACAGCTGTCGGAATCAAACTCAGCCAGAAAGCTCTTGAAAGTGTCAAACGGATTTCTTTGGAGCTCGGTGGAAAATCGCCTTTTATCTGGCTTCCGAGCGAAGACTATGAGCCTGCCATCAATCAGCTCTTTGGTTCCGTTTTCTACAACTCAGGTCAAACTTGCACAGCACTGACCCGCCTTCTGGTTCCTGAATCAGATCTCGAGAGGGTCAAAGCGCTGTTGCTGCGTCGCATTCCGCAACTCGTCGTGGGCGATCCGATGGATCCCAAGACAAACATCGGACCGATGGCTTCCAAAGCGCAATACGACAAGGTGCTCTCGTACATTGAACTCGGCCAATCGGAGGGCGCCGAATTGCTCTGCGGCGGTCCAGCTCCTGAAGCCGGCAAAGGCTACTTCATCAAGCCGACGGTCTTTGTCAACGTCACCAATTCCATGCGCATTGCGCGTGAAGAAATCTTCGGTCCCGTACTTTGCGTGATCACGTACAAGACGGTCGATGAGGCCGTTGACATTGCCAACGATACCCCCTATGGCCTAAATGCCGCCGTTTTCGGCGAACGTGAGCTCGCTTTGTCCGTGGCCAAACACATCAAGGCCGGCAATGTCTACGTCAACGGAGGTCCGCGCGATGTAACGGCTCCCTTCGGCGGCTACAAACAAAGCGGCATCGGCCGCGAAGGCGGTCGCTATGGTTTGATGGAATTCACGCAGCTCAAAGCAACGTTTGACCGTTGATTCCCGTGATCTCACAGAAGGCGGCCTTTCAAGGCCGCTTTCTCGTTTCCGCTAGATCTGCCAGAGACTGTGGGTCACAAGATCGTCAGACAAAAACCGTTGTTGTGGCGTCATACAAATCAACGCGCCGTCACCACGGGCCTTAAACCGGACATGCCGCCTTTGTGCTGTTTAATGCGCGTCAGTCCGCGGTCAAGATCCTTGAGTGCCTGCTGCAAAGTCTGGGCCGGAAATTCAGACAACCAGAGGCTTGAATCATCCTTCTTCCAGCCAACCAACTGAGAAGCCAGTTCCTTGTAGGAGACAAACGGCCGTTTGTTTTCAAGCTGCCGAATCTGAATTTCAACTGCCTTGTTATAGACGTAGCGGCAATTACATACAAACTGAGCACACTTAGCCCTCTGTTCGGGCTTCAGAATGAGTTCGAATTTGTAGGCGCAGTTGACTTTCGTGCGCGAGATCTTACCAAAGAGCAGAATTTTGTATACTTTTTCCCAAATCTCAACGCCATTCATCCGCCAGCTCACGCAGGCGGTCTTCTGGCGTTAGTCAGATAAATGTGTGCGCAATGTGCTTTTCCCAACTTGTCGCATACCGCACACCAAGACAACTTTTAAGTTTTCCGAGAGATGCGCGATTTCCTTCTCGGCCGTTCTGGGCAAATACATGACGATGCTCCTGCGACTTTACTTCTCGGAAAAATTCTATCGTTCACTATAGGAAAATCCGATAGTCAATGATCGAAAAATTCCATAGTCAGTCTTGTCAGCTCTTGCGACATTTGTCCAATGCAAAGACCTCGTTAAGCTTCGCGAAGTTTTTGGGTTGCCATAATCGGCGCTTCTTGATTCGGTTCCCCATTCTCTGCCATGTTGAAGAAAACCTGCCTTGCCGCATTCTCTCTGAGTCTTTTTGTTCCGCTTGCCAACGCCACTGCCTACACCGACAAAGTCGCTGAGATGCAGGCTAAATACGAGCTTGCCGTCAAAGGAGACAAAGCCGCGGCCGCCTACGTCTGCCGCCAAGGCAACCTGCCGCAGCTCAAAGTGCGCCTCATTGATCGCGACAAGCACGCACAAGCCTGCCGCCTGTATGCGCAAAACATCGCTTCTGATCCGCAGGTCTACCGCTGGTTTATGGAATGGTCAATGCACCTGCCCCACGAATTGATCGGACCGGTCTTTAAGAACCTCACCGACGCCGGCATCTACCCTGTCAACAAGATCAACTATCTCTTTGCCTCTTGGCTCTACGGCGAAAAGAAAAGCGTGGCCAATTTGAGCGAAGCCGAAAGCACCAAGCTCTACCAGAACTGGGTCACTGAAAACTACAAAGCCGGGCACCCCGGTTTTGCGGGCCTCTATGTTTTTCTTAAAACCGAGAAAAACGGCAAAAGCAGCCTTTCTTACGCAGAAATCGACAAAATTGTCGACAATTGCCTGCAAAAGAAGGACTTTGACTCCTTAAAACTCTTCTACTCACGCCTGGGCGAAGGCAACTACGAGGCCGTTGAAAAGAAACTCAACGGCAAGCCCACGCATTCCTCGCTCGATATTGCGCGAGCGCTCACGCAAGACAAACTCAAGCTCACGCCCGACCAGTTTGCCGCCATTGTGAAGTCCGCCATTGAGTCGGCCGATGAACGCACACTCGACTCGGACTACACAACGCTTTGCAAAATTGCGCTGGAAGTCAACGACAAATCCGTGCAAAAAACGCTTTTTGAGAAAATGCTCGCCTACCGCATTGATCCTGCGAAGATCGCCGGTGCCATGGATGCGACAGTGCTTGAGAGCGTCGTCAAAAACGAATTCAACAAAGACGGCTGGGCCGAAGCGGCCATGGCCTCCGTTTATCTTTCCACCGACAACTATCACAAAGCCATCGAAGCGTTTCAAAAGGCGAGCAAACTGGGCTACTCAGGTGAAAACCTGCTCTTTAAACTCGCCGACAGTCTCTTTCACGACGCCAAGGGCAATGTCTCAGCTCAAGACACGCTTGACACCTACCGTTTCCTTGCTAAGAACTTCTTTTATCCGATCGGTGATCTGGGCATGAGTTTTGAGCTCTATCAGCTCGAGAAATTTGCCAAAGCCACAGGCCAGGAAAATCGTATCGTCGAGTACTATCAAGACAAGTTCGATCATGCTTCCAGCGCCAAGGAAAGCATGGAGATCGCTTATCGCATCGCCAAACATCAGGCTCAAAGCGGTAAGGTTTCACAGGGAGATCTCGCCGCCCAGCTTGAAAAGGCCTACCAAGAAATCTCCGGCATCCGCTTTATTGCCGCCGACGGCGATGATCCCCGTAAAAAGCCGAGTGCCGCACAAAGCATTGCCAACGGGTTCATCGACGCGTCGCTCTTTGGTATCAACTGCTCGGAAGCCGTGAAGTGGTACCAACGCACACTCTCGGGCATTCTTGAAACAACCGACCCCAAAGATTTGGCTGCCGTCTATCAGGACATGGGGCGTTGCTACCTGTGGGCACCCGATGGCGATGCGCTCAAGCGCGATCCCATCAAGGCTCGAGAAGCATTGAAGAAAGCCTATTCGCTCGTTGAAAAGGGAGACTTTCCGGTCTACCGCGGTGAAATGCCGCACCCGGCTCGCCTGCAGGAAATTGCGAGTCTGCTCACCGACAGTTGTCTGGAAACAGAAAACGAAAAAGAAGCCTTGGACTGGGCCAACCGTGCCGTCACGATCAAGTTCGGTACGAGCGACGTGATTGCCGCCGACACGGCCTACACCGTGGGGCTTTACTTCGAAAGCAAAAGAAACTATCAGTCTGCACAACACTGGTACGGACTGCTTAAAGAAAAGAGTTCGGCCGGCAGCGACACCAATCTTGCCAACCTGTACTTCACAGGCAAAGGCGTGAAACAAGATTTCGGGAAAGCCACTTCGCTCTATCAGTCGGCCTTCTGCAAAGCGCCAGAACCTATGCACGCCAACAACCTGGCCCTTGTCTATGCCGAAGGCAAAGGCGTCAAACAAAATCCGAGCTACGCTTATGCGCTCTACAACCTCTCAGGAGACACCCGCGCCAAGCACGGCATGATGATGCTCGACGAGATGCTGTCGGCCGACCAAAAGCAACAGGCCCAGACGCTTAACATGAGAGAAATTCTCTGCAAATAAGCACTCTTCTCGGAAAAAGAGCCGGTTTTCGATCGAATTCCGGCTCTTTTTTGCGAAGTTTGCTAAAAATGACTACGCCTTAAGTGTTTCGGAGATGAACTTCTTCACCGCTCCGACATCGGCCGGCATCACCGTGACGTGTTGTTCGCGATTTTCGATACCGACATAGCTTGAAGGCACTTCGGGAGCCGCGCCGATCGCTTCCTGAATTGTTGCGGCGAACTTCGCCGGAAGCGCTGTTTCCAAAGAAAGCATCTTGACGCCTGCGCGCACATATTGCCGTGCGGCAAAAATGCCGTCGGCCGTGTGCGGATCCACGATAAGGCCTTCTTTTTCAAAGACTTCACGAATCGTATTGATGCGATCGGCATGAGTGCTCTTGGCCGACACAAAGCCGCTTTCGCGCACTTGAGCCATTTCGCTCTCAGTAAGGGCGAAGCCTCCCTTAAGAGCAAGCTGTGTCCAAAGTTCCCTGATGCGCCCGGCGTTGCGCCCGACAATATCGTAGATATAGCGCTCGAAATTGCTCGCCTTGGAAATATCCATCGAAGGAGAGCTCGTCACGAACGTATGTTCGCTGTCGCGCACACGGTAGACACCGGTCTTAAAGAACTCGTCGAGAACGTCATTTTCGTTTGTCGCCACCACGAGTCGTCCGATCGGCAGTCCCATCTGCTTGGCAATCCAGCCGGCCAGGATATTTCCGAAGTTACCAGACGGAACCGTGACGTCAATCACTTCACCGGGCTTTTCTGTGACTTCCAACCAGCCCTTGAAGTAATAGACGACCTGCGCCGAAACGCGGGCCCAGTTGATGGAATTGACCGTGCCAATGTTGTACGTCGCTTTAAATCCCGCATCCTGACTGCAGGCCTTGACAATGTCCTGCGCGTCGTCAAACGAACCTTTGACCGCGATATTGAAGATGTTGGGGTCCTTGAGGCTGTACATCTGGGCTCGCTGAAACGCGCTCATGCGTCCCTCAGGAGAGAGCATGAAGACGCGCACGCCTTTGCGCCCGCGCATGGCGTATTCGGCGGCCGACCCGGTATCCCCCGATGTGGCCCCCAAAATATTGAGTTCCGTGTTGCGCTTTTCGAGGATGTATTCAAAGAGCGCTCCAAGGTACTGCATCGCCATGTCTTTGAAGGCAAGCGTCGGGCCATTGGAAAGTTCCAAAATGCGAATCTTGCCGCCGTCAATGGACCGCGTCGGCGTGATCTTGGAAAAGTCCTCACCGGTGCGGCCGTTGTTGTAGACATCCTCGCGATAGACGCCCGCAAGCATGGTTTTGAGCGTGTCTTCCTCAATATCGGTTGCAAACAAACGCAGGATCTCAAACGCAAGTTCTGCGTAGGATAAATGACGCCAATCCTCAAGATCGGTCTTGGTGACCTGCGGATAAATGCGGGGCATGAAAAGACCGCCGTCGGCCGCAAGTCCCTTGAGCACGATGTCACTGTAGCTCGCACCCTCGTCTTCGCCGCGCGTGGACTGATAGGTCATTGCGTATTTGATTGCCATTTCTCGGCTCCGGATTAATTGAGTTCTTCCTTGCGGATCATCACCACTTTGCCCCGCGTGCTCGGCAGCGCTTCAATGGCTTCAATGGCTGCCGTCACAGATCCTTCCAGAGCGCTGTGCGTCATCGCCACGATCTCCGTGTCTTTTTCGCCGATCACAGCTTCGGGCTGCAGCACCGACTCGATCGAGATTGACTGTTCGGCAAAAATGCGAGCCACCTGTGCGAGTACGCCCGGTTCATCGGCCACAGGAATGCGCAGATAATAAGAGCTCACCGTTTGGCTCATCGGTAACCAACCGAGTTGCGTCGTTTCCTGATTGTGTTCTGCGGGCTTAAGCGCCTGAGCGTCGCCCGCTGCCGTCATACGCACGATGTCCACCAAATCGGCTACCACGGCCGAGGCAGTGGGTTCGGCACCGGCGCCACGTCCGTAAAAAAGCGTGCTGCCGACAGCGTCGCCCTTGACGACCACCGCATTCATCACGCCTTCGACGTTAGCTAGCAGTCGGCGCATCGGCACCAATGCCGGATGCACGCGCAACTCTATGCCGCGTTCCGTACGCTTGGTAATGCCAAGCAATTTGATGCGGTAGCCCATGTTTTCCGCGTAACGGATGTCAGTCGCCGTCAGTTTTGTGATGCCCTCAACCGTCACGGCATTGAAGTTTACGGGCGTTCCGAAAGCCAGTGCACTTAGGAGCGTGATCTTGTGCGCCGCATCAATCCCTTCGATGTCAAACGTGGGGTCGGCTTCTGCGTAGCCCAAGGCCTTGGCCTGCGCAAGCGCCTCTTCGAAGGAAAGCCCCTTGTCACGCATGGTCGACAAAATAAAATTGCAGGTGCCGTTGATGATGCCGGCGATCCATTCGATGCGGTTGGCGGCAAGGCCTTCGCGCAAACTCTTGATGATCGGAATGCCCCCTGCCACGGCAGCTTCATAAGATACGGCCACTCCCTTTTCGGCTGCCGCCGTGAAAATTTCATTGCCATGCAACGCAAGAAGCGCCTTATTGGCCGTTACGACATGCTTGCCGGCGGCAATGGCTTCAAGCACCAGACTCTTGGCTGGCTCAATGCCGCCCATTACTTCCACGACGATGTCGATTTCCGGATCATTGACCAGATCGTGCCAGTCTTTAGAGAGCGTCACTCGTTCGTCAACGATGCCGCGAGCGCGATCAATATTGCGGCAAACCACGGTCTTGACTTCAATGGGAGCACCGGCTCGGCGCGAAAGTTCCTGTGCGTTACGCTTAAGAACGGCATACGTGCCGCCCCCTACGGTTCCGAGTCCGGCGATGCCGATTTTGACTGCTTCCATTGTTTCTTTCCTTTTGTTTTGCAATTGTTCGGGCGCTTTCGTTTGGCCGAAGACAAAAATGAATGCGCTTTCTGTGATTGTATTGATCTGTTGCGCCGTGCACCTCGGCGCTATTGCGTAGCCGAGAAAAATTATGCGGCGCCTTCCAGTAACAAAGACGCCGCTTTTGTTTGCTTTGACCTATCAGCCTTTCACGGGTTCTGGACGAGGAGCATCTGGGTCGATAAGGCCGTCTTTTCTGAACATGTGTTTGATACCGTGCAGTGCCTGACGAATTCGGAATTCGTTTTCAATCAACGCGATGCGCACATGATCGTCACCATATTCCCCGAAACCGATACCTGGGCTCACAGCCACCTTGGCGTCTTCAAGAAGGCGCTTACTGAACTCCACGGAACCGAGCTTGCGATACGGTTCGGGGATCTTGGCCCAGATATACATGGATGCTTTCGGGCACTCGACCGGCCAGCCGATTTCGTTGAGTCCCTTCCAGAGAATATCGCGGCGCTTCTGATACTTCAGACGAACCTCCTCGACACAACTCTGATCGCCCTCAAGCGCCTCAATGGCTGCAACCTGCAGCGGCGTGAACGTTCCGTAGTCGTGGTAACTCTTAATACGAGCCAAAGCATGCACCAGCTCCTTGTTGCCGACCATGTAGCCCAGTCGCCAGCCAGCCATGTTGTATGACTTGGACATCGTAAAGAATTCAACGGCGATATCCTTAGCGCCCGGCACCTGCATAATCGAGGGAGCCTTGTAGCCGTCAAAACAGATATCTGCGTATGCCAGATCGTGCACAACCCAAATGCCGTAGCGCTTACCGAGTTCAACGACCTTGGCCAGAAAATCGAGTTCCACGCACTGCGCCGTCGGGTTGGACGGGAAACCCAGAATCATCATCTTGGGGCGAGGCACGGTTTCCACAATGGCGCGCTCAAGCTCTGCCAGGAAGTCGACGCCCGGAATCATTTTGACCGAACGGATGTCTGCGCCCGCAATAATCGCACCGTAGATATGAATGGGATAAGAAGGGTTAGGTACGAGCACCGTGTCGCCACGATCCGTACATGCAAGCATCAGGTGTGCAATACCTTCTTTGGAGCCGATCGTCACGATGGCTTCCTCATCGGGATCGATGTCGACGTCGAACTTACGCTTATACCAATTGCTGATTGCTTTGCGCAGACGCGGAATGCCTTTGGAAACCGAGTAGCCGTGCGTATTGTCGCGCGATGCGACTTCAATCATCTTATCGACAATATGTTTGGGAGTCGGACCGTCGGGGTTACCCATCGAAAAGTCAATGATGTCTTCTCCTCGACGACGCGCTGCCATCTTGAGAGCGCCCGTAATGTTGAAGACATACGGCGGCAGCCGTTTGATGCGAGAAAAGTCGGAATTCATATGGGTCTCCCAGAAATTTTTCAATCCGAATCAATCGGATACATCGGTGGATATTAGCAGGAGCCCAAAGGCACAACACTTCGAAGTAACCTTTTCGCAGCACTCTAGATCAAACGACGCAGAGCGATACCTCCAAATAACTACGAGATTAATCTCAGTCGGCCAAAAGTTTTCCGGGGTTCAATATGCCCTTGGGGTCAAAAGCGCGTTTGATGGCACCCATCAGTTCCAATTCGAGCGGATCTTTAAGCTTGAGAAAGTGCGCACGCTTGAGTTGTCCGATGCCGTGTTCGGCAGAAATCGAACCGTTGTGGCGACTCACAACCTCGTAGACCGTCTCACGGATGCCCTCTTCATTTTCAAAGGCCAGATTGGGCGGAATGGAGCCGATATTAAAGTGCAGATTGCCGTCGCCGAGGTGACCGAACACGGAAGGATCAATCCAGTCGAAACGCGCGTTGAGTGCGGCAAGCGCTTCGTCAACAAAAGCGGCGATGTCACTGATTTCGATACTCACGTCATTGTGCAGATTGCCGCCCACGTGTGCGTCTGCACTCGGAATCGACTCGCGAATCGCCCAAAAAGCCCGGCTGTCCTTGACCGAATTCGACAAAAAGGCGTCTACCACATTACCTTTCTCGAACTGTTTTTCGAGGATAGATTCCAGCGGATTGCAACCGGGATCTCGAGCATAACTCAATTCCACCAGGCACCACCACGGTGCCGATGAAACATCGCCGGGCAACGTCACCGACTCGATCTGCTCGCCCACGCGCTCAATGCACTTAGCCTGCATCAGCTCAAAGCCGGTCAGTGCCGGACCGGCAGCAGTTTTCACAGAAGCCAACAGTTCGCAGGCTTTATGAGGATCTTCCACGCCCACCAACGCCGTGCAGGTGGTCTGCGGAAGATTAAAGAGCTTGACGACGGCACGCGTGATAACGCCCAACGTTCCTTCGCTGGAAATAAAAAGCTGCTTCAGATCGTAGCCCGTGTTGTCTTTGCGAAGCCCTCGCATCATGTTGACGACACGACCGTCGGCAAGCACCACTTCCAGGCCAAGCACCAGATCGCGCGTGTTGCCGTAGCGAAGAACAGCCGTACCGCCCGCGTTCGTTGCAATGCAGCCGCCCAGACATGCTGTTCCTTCGGCCGCAAAGCTCAAAGGAAAGAGGCGGCCGGCTTCTTTTGCCGCTTGTTGTGCTTTTTCAAGAACCACACCGGCCTGAACCGTCATGGTGTCGTTGACCGCATCAATCTCCTCAATTTTGTTCATGCGCGAAAGCGACAACAAAATCGCGTCGCCCTTTGGCGAAGGAGTTCCTCCTCCCACCAGACTCGTGTTGCCCGACTGAGGCACCACAGGCGTGCCCGTGCGATTGGCCCAGGCAAGCACTTGGGCAACTTCTTCGGTATTGCCCGGGCGAACCACGGCAGGTGTCTTGCCGAAGAATCGGTTGCTCCAGTCGACCAAATACCCGGCGGTGTCGGCCTCCTCAGTAAGCACATTGTTTTCGCCCACAATGGCGCGCAGTTCGGCAAGCATGTCCATTTTTTCTCTGTCCCTTTTTGTGCGTTATTCGTTTTGCCTCTGATGGTCGCGGCGTAAACCCAAGCAACATCAAACGTAGCAGCCGGCAAGCAGTCCCAGAATTCGGTCGCAGCGATTCGTAACCGATGACGTCGGGACATCTGCAGCCTGCGCTCCGGGGCGACGAGCTTTGCGAACTTGCGCCTTTTGCACGCGTACCGAACCGTCTTCGTCAATGATGAACTCTACGGCGGAACTTCCCGAAGTCAGCCCCAGAAAATCGCGGATGTTCTTCGGCACGGTCACTTGCCCCTTGATCGTTAAGCGCTGGCTCATTTTTTTCACTCCTGTTTAGCCGATTTGTCCCCATCGGACGGGTTCGGCAAGTCGGATTAAATCCACCCTGTTTTCACATACAAAAAAAGCCATCCAATCCATTTCGATCAGACGGCCGTTCTATCCGTTTGGTTGCCTAATCAAGGCCACATCCGCTGTCTCTGAGAGAAGCGTTTCCACCTTGCCCGGACGGAGCAGGTTGGCGCAGACTTTTGGTTTCTGCTTCGAAATGTACCGCTCATCTTACAGATCCGGACAACTCCGCACAATAAGGCATATTGCCTATGTCAACATGGCATTCAAAAGCACAACGTTATGGCATTTGATGACCAGACAAAACGGGCGCCTTTTCGTTTGAAGGAAAAGACGCCCTGCCAGCTTTAGTCTTGTGCGCAATTACGCTTCAGGAACCAGCTTTTCAACGCCGCCCATGTAGGGACGCAAAGCTTCGGGCACCGTCACGGAACCGTCGGCATTCTGGTAGTTTTCAAGCACAGCCACAAGCGTACGGCCCACAGCAAGGCCCGAACCGTTGAGCGTATGGACAAAATGCGTACGACCGTCGGCGTCCTTGTAGCGAGCGCCCATGCGGCGAGCTTGGAAGGCTTCGCAGTTGGAGCAGGAACTGATTTCGCGATAAGTGTTCTGAGCGGGCAGCCACACTTCAAGGTCATAAGTCTTGGCCGAGCCAAAGCCCATGTCGCCGGTGCACAGCAACACTTTGCGATACGGCAGGCCGAGCTTCTTGAGGATGTTTTCGGCGCATGCCGTAAGTTCTTCGAGGTGCTCGTAGCTGTCATCGTCGCGCACGATGCGAACCATTTCAACCTTATCGAACTGATGCTGACGGATCATGCCGCGTGTGTCACGTCCATAGGCACCTGCTTCCGAACGGAAGCAAGGCGTGTGAGCGGTGATCTTGATGGGCAGATCGCTTGCCTTGAGCATCTTGCCCGAGACGCAGTTGGTAAGCGTCACCTCAGCCGTCGGAATCAGGTAAAGGGTTTCGCCCTTGCCTTCCTGACCGCCCTTCTTGGCTGCAAAGAGGTCCTCCTCGAACTTCGGCAGCTGGCCGGTGCCACGAAGCGTTTCGGCCGTCACGATATAGGGCGTGTAGCACTCGGTGTAGCCGTGTTCGGTCGTGTGCATATCAAGCATGAACTGAGCAAGCGCACGATGCAACTTGGCAACTTGCCCTTTCATGTAGCAAAAACGCGAGCCGGAAAGCTTGGCGGCCGTATCAAAGTCCAAGCCCAACGGAGCGCCGACGTCAACGTGATCCTTCACGGGGAAGTCAAACGTACGAGGCGTGCCCCAGCGGTACTGCTCAACGTTGTCGTGTTCATCGCGCCCCACGGGCACAGATTCGTGCGGCAAGTTGGGAATGCTCATCAGAAGTTCGTTCAGGCGTTCACGCACGCTGTCGAGCTGAGCGGACAGAGCGTTTAGCTTTTCAGGGATGGCAGCGGCTTCGGCCATGAACTGAGCGGCATCTTCGCCCTTGCTCTTTGCAATGCCGATCTGCTTGGAGAGCTGGTTGCGCAACGCCTGCAGTTCTTCCGTCTTGGTCTGCACTTCCTTGCGCTCGTTTTCGAGTGCGTTGAATTCCTTTTCGGGGAAGTCGAAGGGACGCGTCTTCAAGCGGGCGATCACTTCGGGAAGCTGCTTGCGCAGCATATTGATATCGAGCATTTCTAACCTTCGATGATTTGATTTGTCGCACTGCAGTTATGACAGCAACATTCACTGTTGCGTTTGCAGGCCGATCTAAAAGAGAATCCCATAGCAATCCAGCCCCAAAGGGTCTGAATCACACATAAATAAAAATTTTAGCACCGTGCGGCTTAACGCTTCCGTGCCTTTCCCTGCTTGGCCGCCTGTTCGTTGAGTTCACGCAAGCGCGCGAGTTTTTCGCCGATCTTAATTTCAAGTCCGCGGTCGGTTGGTTCGTACCAATGCATGCCTTCGAGCCCTTCGGGCAAATACACCTCCCCCGCGGCAAAGGCTCCCGCCTCATCGTGAGCGTAGCGATAGCCGTCGCCATAGCCAAGTTCGTCCATGAGTTTGGTGGGAGCATTGCGAAGGTACATCGGCACGGGTCGCGTACCGTCTTCACGAATAAAAGCGCGCACCGAGTTAAACGCTTTGTAGACGGCGTTACTTTTAGCGGCAACAGCCAGGTACACAACAGCCTGAGCGAGCGCCAGCTCGCCTTCCGGAGAGCCCAACCGCTCATATATGTCAGCTGCATCCAACGCCACCTGCATGGATCGCGGATCGGCCAGCGAAATATCTTCCACCGCCATCCGAATCAGACGACGGGCGATGTAACGCGGGTCGCAGCCGCCGTCGAGCATGCGGCACATCCAGTAAAGCGCCGCATCCGGATCCGAACCTCGTACACTTTTGTGCAGTGCGCTGATCTGATCGTAGAAGTTCTCTCCTCCTTTATCGAAACGTCGCAGACTCGAAGGCAGCGCGCTTCGCAGGAAATCTCCATCAATCACAGTCAGCTTTCGGTCGCGCGCCATGCCGCAGGTCACTTCAAGCGCATTGAGACATCGGCGTGCGTCGCCGTCGGCCGTTCCTATCACAATCTTGCGCGCATCATCGGTGAGTTCCAATCCGGGAAACTCGCGCTCAAACGCTCGGTCGATGAGTTCCGAGACCTCTTCGGCAGACAAAGGTTCAAGGACGTACACCGCTGAGCGACTCAGCAATGCCGAATTAACCTCAAAAGAGGGATTTTCCGTTGTAGCACCGACGAAAATGAAAAGCCCGGACTCAACATGCGGCAAAAACGCATCCTGCTGGCTTTTGTTGAAACGATGCACTTCGTCAACAAACACCAGGGTTGGGATATGCCTCTGCGCCATCGTCACACGTGCTTCTTCAACGGCTTCGCGGATTTCTTTGACACCGCTGAGGACTGCCGAAATCGCAACAAAGGGAAGTCCGAAAGCATCGGCCATGAGACGAGCAAGTGTCGTCTTTCCCACTCCTGGCGGCCCCCAGAGAATCATCGAATGCGGTCGGTGCGTTTCAAAAGCCACCCGCAAAGGCTGCCCCGGCCCCAGCAGCTTTTTCTGACCGATCACTTCATCTATCGTCTTCGGGCGCATGCGTTCGGCCAACGGCGCGAGCTTATTGAGCAAAAGCGCCGCTCTTGACGCCGCCTCGCTGGCGACCGACGACCGAATCGGCTGTTCGGGCTCAAGCCCTTCAAATAAGTCCTGAGACATCGTTTTGTCCTTGTCTGCCGAACATCGCCTCAGTGCGTATCCTGCAGCACATCAGCGCCCGAGGGAATCTTGAAGTCGAATGCGCCGGCCTCAATCTTGCCATTGGTTTTCACATCTCGGAACGTAAGCGTCACTGTCTGACCGAAATGGTCAAACAGACGCATGCTCGCCATCACGCCCTTGGCATCAAAGCCGATTTCAAAGCGACGATACGTGAGATCCTCGACGAGCGGCTCGGCCGCCACCCAATCCAGACCGCCGTCGCTTCCCATATCTTTCAAGCGAAAACTTTTCTCAATGTCACCTTTGCCAAACAAAATGGCCGCCGGCGTGGCACTCATCGCTTCGGTGAGTTTTCGCACCGTCACTTGATTAAGATCAGGATCCCACACATAAACGGTTTTGGCATCCGAAACAATCGTTTGCGGATAAGGAGTCTTCGTTTCCCAGACGAACTTGCCGGGACGTTCAAAAACAAACGTCCCTGCGCTGTCACTTCCGGCCGATTCCCCCTTCTTGTCGGTCACCTTTTGAACAAACACCCCCTGCGCCGTTGTCGTCTTATCAGCAAAGGCCAACAACGCCTCCCTGCCGGAAGCAGCCCAAACCGATGCACTCGAACATGCGGCAATAATGAAGATCAGCGCATTTACCATTCGTCGAGTCATTACAGAGCCTCCGTATTGTCTTTGACGAGCACTTCTCGCTTGCCCGCCGGGTTGGGCTTACTGACGATACCGGCCGCCTCCATGCTTTCAAGCAGATTGGCCGCGCGGTTGTAACCGATATTGAAGCGGCGCTGAACGAAGCTTGTGGCCGCACGCTTGTGTTGAATCACCATCTGCACAGCTTCGTCGTAAAGCGGGTCGTTTTCGCCACTGCGCCGAGCTCCGGGAGCACCGCTTTCACCCGCGGCGGAACCCGTTTCCGGCTCGGTAACCGCGTCAACGTATTCAGGCGCACCCTGCGCCTTGAGTTCTTCCACCACGCGCAGCACTTCACTTTCGGCCACCATACAGCCCTGAACGCGCTGCACCCCCTGCCCCGGACGCTTAAAGAGCATGTCGCCCTTGCCGAGAAGGTCCTGCGCTCCGGTGTCGTCAAGCACCACCTGACTGTCAAAGCGGCTTGCCACCTGGAAGCAGACGCGCGCCACGATATTGGCTTTGATAAGCGGCGTCACGATATCCACACTCGGGCGCTGCGTGGCAAGCACCAGGTGAATGCCGGCAGCACGCGCCTTCTGAGCCAGACGCATGATCTGAGTTTCAACTTGCTTGCGGTTGATGAGAATCAAATCGGCAAGCTCGTCAATGAAGCAGACGATGTAAGCAAAAGGCTTGAGTGGAGTATGCGGTTCGGGCGCCTCGGGCGAAACATCGAACGGATCCATTATCGGATTACCGGCAGCAATGGCTGCACTGACCTTGTCGTTGAAGCTATCGAAGCTTCTCACACCCAGTTTGCTCATCAGGTTGTAGCGGCGATCCATTTCGTTGACTAGCCAATTAAGCGCATTGGAGGCCTTGTTCATATCCGTCACCACCGGGCAGAGCAGATGCGGAATATCCTGATAAAGCGAAAATTCAACGGTCTTGGGGTCAATCAGCACCAAGCGCAGACGATCCGGCGAGCTCTTGTAGAGTAGCGACAGAATCATCGTATTGATGCAAACCGACTTGCCCGATCCGGTAGTACCGCCCACCAGAAGATGCGGCATCTTGGCCAAGTCGACTACCACGGGCTTGCCCGCAATGTCCTTGCCCAGCGCCAGAGACAGCGACGATTTGCTCTCAGTGAAGTCGGGGCTACCGATGATTTCCTTGAGGTACACCGCCAGGCGCTGTTTGCTTCCGTTGGGAATTTCCAGGCCCATATAGGGCTTGCCGGGAATCACGGGCACCACGCGCACCGAGTCCACTGATAGCGAACGCGTGAGGTCGCGGCGGATGTCATCAACTCGACTGCCCTTGACGCCGGGCGCAAGTTCAAGCCAATACTGCGTGATGACAGGACCGGCCTGCGCCCCCACGACGGTTGCATCAATGCGATATGTCTTGAGTTTGGTTTCGATGAGGCGGCTGATCTTTTCTACCGTCTCTTCGCTGATACCGCGTTGATCAGAAGGCGGATCGATCAGGATCTCCAGATCAGGCCCCTTGACGCCTTCAGACGAAGTCGTGGCGGCAGCCTTGGCACGCTTGCTTCGTGTTGTAGCCGCAGAGGGGCGCTTGACAACATCCTTTACTTCGGCAGGAGCAGAAAGATCAGCCTCGACTTTTTCTTCCGTCGTTTCTTCGGTAGCTTCGTCTTGTTCAGAGACAGTCTGCGGCTTTTCCTTACGACGCGGCGTAGTGATGAATTTCACGATCGTTTCGAAAATCAGACCGAGTTTTTCGGCCAGATCAAACCAAGAAAAGCCAAAAACAAATGACAGACCGACGGCCGTTAGCAGCATAAAGAGGAAGGTCGAGCCCCAGATTCCGAAAAATGGCGTCACTTGGCTCGCCACAAATTGACCGTAAAGACCACCGGCACCGAGCGGAAGCGTCACGCCCGCGTAACCGAACTGCAGCGTCTCCAATCCGACAGAGGCGCTCATAAGGATGACAAAACCGACGCTTGCGGACCAAGGACGAAGGCTGTACTGCACAGTATTGGCGCGAGCCCACAACGCCCGCACCATCTGCACACCGGAAAAAGCGAGCACCGCCACAACCCACCAGGCCGATCGACCAACCAGCCAGTAGGAAAAATCCGCCGCCCAGGCCCCAACGATGCCACACAGGTTGGCAGCCTTTTGAGTGCCGGTTACGGAAAATCCGGGATCTGCCGGCGAATATGTGGCGAGCGAAAGACCGAACAATACGGCCAACGCGATGCACACGACCCAACCACCGGCAATCATGAGGTAGCCGGCCGCTCCGGAAAAGCGAGCAAACGCCTCGGCACGAGCGACCCTGGCCTGCTCCCGAGCTGCTTTCTGATCGGCACGTTGCTGCGCCTCTTTGTTTTCTCGCCATTCGCTGGCGATAGCGGGTTTCTTGGTTTTACGCATAGCCGATGAATTATAAAGATTTCCGCGCTTTTCTCGCCGTTTTGGACTTGTTCCCACAGCGAGATTTTGCGGAGTTTTCAACAGCTTGGAAGGTTGCGTACATTTGGCAAAACAAAATCAGATTACTCATAAATACCTGAGTCCACTTGTCGGATATACTGCCTCCATCTCATGTCTTTTCGAGGAACGTACCGCTATGCAGACCATGCCCAACATCACGATGGTAACTGACACCAACTTTGACTCGGTTGTCGCAGAAAGCCAAAAGCCCGTACTTCTTGCCATCGGCGCACAGTGGTGTCCTGACTGCCGCCGGCTCCAACCGCTGTTCATGCAATTCGCCAAGGACTACAGCGACAAACTGGTTTTTGCCAGTTGCGATTTCGACAACAACCCCGGCATCAAGGAAAAGTTCGATGTGCGTCACATCCCTGTGTTTGTCGTTCTCAAAGACGGCCAACCGGTCGACACGCTCATTGAGCCCAAGAGCATTGCTCCGTTCAAGGAATTTGTTGAAAAAGCAGTTGCCTAACGTTGAGAAATGGCGCTTTGAACCTCCGTTCGAGGCGCCTTAGGCTCTTGCTTTCAATGTCCGCCTCGGGCATAATGCCTCCTTCGCAGGCGTATGCTTGCGGTTGAAAAATTTGATCAGTGGGGGTGTAGCTCAGCTGGGAGAGCGCTGCGTTCGCAATGCAGAGGTCAGGGGTTCGATCCCCCTCATCTCCACCAAAAACCAATCCGCCGATGCTCATATGCATCCGCGGATTTTTTATTTTCCCCCGTTTTACAAGGCATTCCGTCTATTTCCCTTTCCGCCCGTCTCCGTTCGCTTCCGCAAGTATCCGCGTTTTTATGGTACAAGTTTTGGTATAAGGAAATAAAACGTGGATCGAACTCATCGAACTGGAGCACATCATGCCAAGAGCCGTACGCCTTCTCACTGCCAAGGAAGTCAAGGCCATCAGCAAACCTGGTTTAACCGCTGTAGGAGGTGTCACTGGGCTGTACTTGTACATCCAACTCATAAAACCTGCAGACAACAACCCTAAGAGGTCTCGGAAAGTTTTCCCGTAATAATTCCAGTTAGAAGGCGTGTCGCGCCATCAAGATCCTTGTCAGCAAGCTTGACTAGAAGTTCGTCGCAAAGATCGGCTCGACGCAAATAGACATCTTTCGACTGATTTTTGATGAGATGTTTGGTGGATCGAAAATACGTCCGCACTACACTGGCAAAGACTTCAATCACTCGATTGCCACAAGCCTTGAGCATCAGAAGATGAAACTCCATCAGATAGGCATCAGCTTTCAGGATATCTGAAGCATTCTCACGAACACACTGGGCAAGCGAACGCATTTGGGCCTGTATTGCTGGCGTAAGTCGCGATATGACAAACGGCAACACTGCCGTCTCAATGATGAGACGTGCTTCGTTAAATTCCACCTCATCAAAGCCCGCCAGCTTGAACTGTTCCAGGATGTTATGCGCCATGTCATTCGTCGCAAGACGCTTAACAACCGTTCCTCGCCGCTTGGCTCGTTCAAGCACTCCCATCTGAACGAGAAGATCAAAAGCCTGTCTAGCCTTGTAGCGAGTAATTCCGAACTTGTTAATCACCTCGTCTTCCGTTGCCACCGGATCACCCGGTTGCGGATTATTTCGGAAAAGATAACGCTCGATACGCAGAAACTCTTCAGACTGCGGCGACAGAGGCATCACTTATTCTCCTGACAAAGCCCAATCCTCTTTGACACGATTGTAGTGACGCAAATACCCCTTTTCGATGATATGTGGCAGAACATCCCCTATCCGGACCGTTCTGCCACACAAGTCATTCGATAAGGACAACGTTAGAAAACAAACTTCGAGATCACAAACCCAATTGCTAAAGAACTCGCTGTTGTGACTAACCCCGGAAGCATGTAACTGTGATTGAAAACATACTTGCCAATACGCGTCGTGCCAGTGCGATCAAAAGCTACACAACCAACAATAGCTCCCCCCGCTGGGATCATGAAGTACCCACTAACAGCCGGAAACATCCATACCAAATCAGCAGGAGCAATCCCAAGACTGATTCCTAACGGCAGCAGCGCCGTTATAGTCGCCCCCTGAGAGAAAAGAACGGCTGACAGGATAAACAGCGCCAGAGCGAACAGTACCGGCATTTGAGTGATCAAAGCACCGAACTCTTCAACAAACATAGGTTTGTAGAAGGAAAAGAATGTGTCAGTAAGCCACGAAACGCCGTAGACAGCAACCATGCCAATCAATCCTGAGCGGAAAACCGAGCCATCACACAGTTTTGCCGGTTTGACGTGAGCAATGATCATTATCAGCCCTGCGCAGCATAGCATCACAATCTGCACCATATAAGGCGTTGACAGATGCACGATTTTTCCTGCCTTCTCCCATGTTGGAAGCAACTGGGGGAACGCACCGAGAAGCACCACAGCAAGAATGCCAAGCGCGAACACTGCAACACCACGTTTCGCATCACCAGTAAACGTTCGCGCACTGCCAGCAACGCCAAACTCATCGGTAAATTCACCACTTGCCACTCGGCGCTGGAATTCAGGATCATCCGCAAGTTCCTTGCCTTTCTTGAACATGAACAAGCATCCGATTACCACACCCAACAAACAGGCCGGAATGCAAACAGCAAAGATATGCACAGGGGCTACGCCTTTGACAGCCAAAAGTGCAATCATGGCTCCAGTGGCTGCTGACATAGGCGAGCCAGTGATGCCAGCCTGCGCTCCGATAACACTCATTGTCAACGGCCTTTCCGGACGCACCCTTGCCCCGATAGCCACTTCAGCAATCACAGGATAAACGCTGAACGCCACATAAGCCGTACCACAAAAAAGCGTAAACAGATAACACACCAACGGCCCCATGAACGTAATGTTCTTGGGATTGCGCCTAAGTAGCCTCTCAGCAACGCTCACCAAAAAATCCAGACCTCCTGAGCCCTGCAAGATTGAAGCACACGTGATTACTGCAGTGATGATCAGCAAGACACTGACAGGTGGCGAACCCGGTTGCATTCCAAACCCAAAGACCAACACGGCCATACCAATGCCACCGGCAGCGCCCAGGCCAGCTCCGCCCCACTTGGCTCCGATAAAAATACTGACGGCTACAACGAACAATTCAAGGTAAAACATGGCATCCATGGTAGATCTCCTTTAGCCGCGAATTTGTTTATTAATGGATTGCAGAAAAATTTTTAGATTGGGAACGACGATGCCAAAAACCAGAAAAACCATACCGGCTGCGCGAAAGAACGGGATATGTTCGGCCAATAACAGCGCAGCAAAACTGATCGTGAAAATCGGTTCAAACGAACAGAAAATACCCGCCTCGGTGGCTCCAATCGTCTGAATAGCCTTCGAAAGGAAAAATGTTGAAAGCGCAGTCGATATCAACCCGTAGGCGAACGTCACTCCTAGCTGATCCGTCGTGAACTCAAGTACTGCCAAAGGGTTGTGTACAAGGCTAAGTGCCGCTGTTGCAATAAGGACAGTCAAAAAAGTCAGCTGCAACATTGAAGCCCGAGCCGAAACTGCCTGCAGCGAAAGCAGGTACACCGCGTACATCACCGTGGACAAGAAGCCGAGGCAAAGGCTAAAGCCTGAAATTTGCGCCGTGAAAGCATCAGAAAAGATGCACGCGCAGCCCACCAGGATAAGAGCGATCGAGAAAATCTGCCGACTTGTAGCTTTGCGTCTGAATATCAAGACATTAAGCACAAGCACGATGAGTGGGTAGATGTAAGTGATCAAACTCATCATGGAGGCCGGAATATCCTTGAGCGCATATACGTAGAGCAAATTCAGCGGCACCAGAACAAGCAAAGCGATCAGTACCGCGCCCTTAAGAACTGATGTCGGAAATTTGTAAAAACCGCGCTCGATAAGCGGACAGGCGACAGCAAGTACCAGAAGCGCAAATAGAAATCGCGCGTGAAGAATCTCAATACCATCAAGACCAGAGGCATACCCAAATTTTGCAAATACTGGATTTAGGCCATAGGTCACCGCGCTCAGAAGCGAATAGCCGATACCAATCCGCACAGCATCGTCATTCATGGCAATCGTCTGCATGAAAACTCCCTTTGAGACAGTGCGGGAAACCAAACTCTTTCAGAAAGAGTCCGCCTCCCGCCTGCCTTTAGGATTTGTAAAACAAGTTCTTGCTATTGACGGTGAGCCTTGTCCAGAAACTCTGCCGCGTGCTGCATCTGTACTCGCACTGCTTCTGGTGCCGTTCCGCCATAGGACTTGCGTGCGCCGACCGAAGACTCAAGACTAATTTCATGGAAAATGTCTTCGTCAAAAAGTTCGGATTGCGCCTTGAAGTCTTCAAGCGTCATATCGTCAAAAGTCTTGCCGTTATCTGCACACCAGCGCACAGTTTGTCCGACCACCCGATGTGCATCTCGGAAAGGCAGTCCCTTTTTCACAAGATAGTCAGCCATATCCGTAGCAGTGGAAAAACCGTTGGTGGCCGCCTGACGGGTTCGCTCGGCATGGATACGCATCTTTCGAACCATCGGTGCCATCACTCGCATCGCGTCCTGCCACAAATCAATCGTGTTGTTGATGAGGTGCTTGTCTTCCATCATGTCTTTGTCATAGGCAAGAGGAATCCCGTTCATCATGGTGAGCATCGACATCAGATAACCGTACATTCTCCCGGTACGCCCCTTGATGAGCTCGGCAAAATCGCAGTTCTTTTTCTGCGGCATGATCGAAGAGCCGGTCGTGAAATCGTCAGAGAGTTCAAGGAATTTGTACTCTTGGCTCGCGAAGATAATGATCTCCTCGCAAAGACGCGACATATGCATGAAACTGATTGCAGCAATCGAAGCGAATTCGAGGCAATAGTCACGGTTAGCCACCGTGTCAATGCTGTTTTCAGTTGGTTTTTCAAATCCCAATTGCCGTGCTGTCGACCAACGATCAATCGGAAAATCGGTACCTGCGAGAGCCGCGGCGCCAAGAGGACATTCACAAAGACGTTTTGCATAGTCCTCGAGACGATCCCAGTCACGTTTAAGCATCCAGAAGTAGGCCATGATCCAATGAGAAACCAACACAGGTTGAGCTGCCTGCAGGTGCGTGTAGCCCGGCATGATGCTGCCCATATTCTTCTCGGCTTGTTCGAAAATGCCCTTTTGCAACTCAACAATGAGTCGCTGGCTTTCGCGTACCACGTCTCGCATGTAAAGATAGCTGTCCACGCAACACTGATCATTGCGGCTTCGTCCGGTGTGAAGTCTTCCACCAGCAGGCCCGATCAGTTCAGTCAGGCGCTTCTCAATTGCCATGTGAATGTCTTCGTCTTCGTCCTTGAAAACGAACTGCCCAGCCTTGATCTCACTATCCACTTGCAAGAGTCCGGCCTTAATTTTTTCGACATCATCAGCACTCAAAATGCCCGTCTCACCAAGCATCGTGACGTGAGCCAAACTGCCTTGAATATCGTAGGGACAAAGACGCTTTTCAACCTGAATAACTGCACCGAATTTTTCAACAAACTCCGGCGGCACTTCGGAAAATCTTCCACCCCACATCTTGCTGGACATATGTGAACCTCTTTCGCTTTGCGTTGAATTGAAATGTGACCGCTCAGGAAGTTAAGGATTTTCCTGTTCGGTTAACGCAAACAATTTTAGAGGCGAGTTTTTATCGATAAATTTATCGTCTACCCGATAAGAAAAGACAAAAAATGCTTAAAGACTTTTTTAAATATTCAATCTTTTCAGTATGTTATCTGAGTTTTTAACAACATTTATTTATCGATAAATAAGGCGAGCACAACATAAATTCGAGAGAGTTTGAGAGCTTCGGCATTGAAGGGCATGCTTGTCGGTTCCGTATCTTTCCCAGTCAAGGGGACTGTTTTCAGTGAAAACTGTCCCAGTTGACTGGCGTTTTTCTCTACCAGAGTCATTGTTGCCCAAAACAAAATCTGATATGAGGGCGATCTTTCTGGCGAAAGAAAATTGAATCTGTCCAAAACAAATTCAAGGCTCTCGACTGAGCCTCAGCGCCAATAAAAAACGGCGGAGACCGTATACGATGAAGAGGTACCACCCTTCAACATCGCTACATCTCCGCCATGAAGCCGAAGACTATCACGGTGTTCGCGCAACTGTGCAATATGCTGCCGCGCGAGCCGCTTATTCGCATCTCTCAAGATCAAACACCCAGTGAAGACGGTCGCAGGTTCAACGCTCAGAAATTCAACACCTGGGACTTGTTGTGTGCCTTAATTTTCTGCCACCTGGGGCGCTGTACGTCGTTGCGTTGCATTGAGGACGGCCTGTTTACTGCGCAACAAGAACTCCATCACGCCCGACAAGCTCAGTTTTTGCGTAGATCAACCCTGTCCTACATCAACAATCACACGAACTTCAGCATTTTGGAAACGTACTACTACCAGGTTTTGGAGCATTTCCGTGAGGCTTTGGCGCTGAAGTTTTCCAAGACATACACCAAGCCGTATTTTCGTTGGATTCAACGACCATAACCCTGTGTTATTCACTATTTCCTTGGGCGCGATACCGGTCGCATAAGGGAGGCCTTAAACCACGAGTTGTAGCTTCCCGAAGTCATCGATATGACAGAGGGTAGCGTCAACGACGTAAAGCATGCCAAGGCGGTCATCAGACAACTGCCGCCAGACAGCATTGTCGTCATGGACCGCGGATACAACGACTATGAGCTGTTCTCCTGGCTGTCGGATCGTGGAACAACCTTTGTAACTCGACTCAAGAACAATGCGCTTACGACGCCGCTGCACAATCGTTGCTTGGCTGCGGTTCCAGGTCAATGGAGCCTGCATTCCTTCGAATTTTGCGGCATTGCAGCCCGTTGCTGTGAGGGAAAAAGCTTTCGTCTTGTTTGTTGGAACGACACTGAAAATCTGAGATGGTTCCGGTTTATTTCAAACGCCGAGAATCTTACTGGCCCTCAGATTGCTCAACTGTATCGAGATCGTTGGAAGATCGAGCTGTTCTTCAAGAAGCTCAAGCAGAACCTTCGCATCCAGAACTTCATCGGACGGAGTCCCAATGCCGTCATGAATCAAATTTGGGGAGCCATTATCTCAGTGCTGCTAGTGGATGTATTGCTCCGCCAGGCCAAGTACCCCTGGAGTTTCGCAAGACTTTTCGACTACCTGAGCATGAGCCTGCTTACGCACAACAACTTGATGCAAATAATCGAGCGACCCAACCTTCCGACAGAACCTAACGAGGCGCCTTTGGAAGGGGTGCAACAGCGGTTATTCGATTGACGGGGGACTTGGTTTCACCGGCAAAAATCAACTTCGTTTGAAATCAACGAGTTAAAGCGTCACGATCTGCCTATGCACATTTTGTTTTGGACAGCGATGAAGAAATTTATTGAAATATATCCATTACTACAAAAACTTTAGATACTTATGTAATGTTCAATATATTTCCATGAATTCCGTACGATTCACTATCGCCCTTGTCACTCGTCTGTACACACCAGTCGATGACAACACTGTCTTACGGCGCTATCATCCTGTCCTTTTTAGGTGGCGTTCGGAAATAGCCAACGCCGTTCTTCTTGCAAACATCCGCCGACAGCGTCGCCGCGGATTTTTTGTTTGCAAAAACCTACGACCGACAGGAAATTCCCCATGCCAAAGCCTTGTCATATTTGGTGATGTGGTATAGTCGAAAATGGGTGAATAGTTGCAAGAATTCCGAGATCCCGGGCTGTCTGCCGGGACTCTTTTTGCAATAGAAGAAAAACAAATTTTCGGGAGAAAACGGGTGAGTACACGACAAACCTGGTCAAGCCGCTTGACCTATATCCTGACCGTTGCCGGCGCGACGATCGGATTCGGCGCCACTTGGCGCTTTCCTTATCTCGTCGGTGAAAACGGCGGTGGCGCATACGTGCTCACCTTCATTGCCGTCATGATGCTCGTCGGCATTCCCATTATCCTTGTTGAAAACGTCATCGGCCGCCGCGCACAGGCCAACAGCGTCGACGCCTTTGCTTTGGCTGGCCGTGCTCCCGGCTATTCTCCGAGTCCCTTATGGAAACTCTTCGGCTACACAGGGCTTTTGGGCGCCTTCGGCATTCTCGCCTACTACATGGTAATCGGCGGCTGGGTGATCTCATACATCTGGCATATTTTCCTCGGCGCAGCAGGCGTTGCCGGAGGCCTGGACCTTTCGAGTCCTATCACGAAAGAACTCACCGAAAGTTTCTATTCCGACACCATTGAACATTCGCCCTTTGCAATCACCTGCTACACGCTCGTCTTCGTTCTCATCAACTGGGTGATCCTGCGCAAAGGCGTCATTCAGGGCATCGAACGCTCGGTGAAGTACCTGATGCCTCTGTTGCTGCTGTGCCTGCTGATCATGGTGATTCGCAACCTCACGCTCGACGACGCTGCAGCCGGCGTGAGCTTCTACCTGACGCCTGACTTCTCCAAAATCACACCCCGACTTTTCCTTGACGTGCTCGGCCAGGTGTTCTTTGCCCTGTCACTTGGTTTCGGTGTGATGATCACGCTTTCTTCGCACCTGAACCAGAAGGAAGACATGGTCAAGACAGCTGTTATTACGGGCATCATCAATACGCTGGTGGCCGTAATGGCGGGCTTCATGATCTTTCCGTCGCTCTTTAGCGCCAATTTGGCTCCCGATTCCGGCCCGTCTCTGGTCTTCAAGTCTCTTCCGATCGCATTCTCCGAAATGTTCCTCGGCAACTTCTTTGCGATCGTCTTCTTCCTGTTGCTGGTGATTGCTGCTCTGACGACGTCGCTGACCATCTATCAAGTGATCATCAGCGTGCTTGTTGAACGTCTGCGCATCAGCCTGGGCCGCGCCATCAATCTGACGCTTGGCGGCATCTTCCTGTTCGGCAATCTGCCTTGCATTCTTGCCTATGGCCCGTGGCGCGACGTACGCATTCTCGATCGCAACATTTTCGATGCGTTCGACTTTGTGAGCGGCAACATCTGCTTTGTGATCACAGCACTCGGCGCCACCATTTTCGTGGGTTGGATTATGAAAAACAATGCCAAGGACGAAATCGACAACTGCGGTACGCTGCCGCATAAAACCACCGGCCTTTGGTTTGTCTGGGTGCGCTATGTCATTCCGGTCGTGATCATTGCGATCTTCGCATACGGCTTGCGAGGCTTCTTCGCCTAACAGCGGGTTGTATCCGACCGGACAGGAAGCGCTTCTAACTTGAGGCGCTTCCTTTTTTGTTCCTCCGGATTGCCCGTTTCTGCCAAATTCTTGTTCACTGTTGTCGTACGTCTTTTGAGCTATGGCATCCTGAAAAAGCATGGGTATCATACGAAAAGCAAAAACATCATACTGGCGGCAGTCGCGCGCCGTCCTCTTTGAGATTTCGGATATGCTCGGTCGTCTTTTTCAATCCGCTACGCTTGTTTTGCTTTTCGGCATATTCTCGCTGAGTGCAGCTGCCGCCCCCATAGCCGTCACCGATCTCGAGAATCGCACAATCACGCTCAAAGACACGCCGCAGCGCATCGTCGTAGGAAACTACATCCTTAACTTCCTGATGGTGGGCGGAGCCGAGAGTTTGAAAAAAGTCGTCGCCCTGCCGCAGGACGGCTGGCAGGCCACGCGTTTTGGCGAATACACTGCGCTGACAAAGTCTTTTCCTGAGATCAAGAAAATCCCGAGCATCGGCGGCTACCACGACAACATTCTCAACACGGAAAAGATCATTTCGCTCAAGCCCGATCTCCTGTTGATCAACAAGAGCCAGTACGCCGACAACAACAAACGCGTCGAAGTTCTTCAGAAAGCCGGCATTCCGACCGTGGTGCTCGACTACCACGCGCTTACCGCTGCCAATCACACGCAAAGTACGAAAATCCTAGGCGAACTGCTCAATCAGAAATCCACGGCCGAAAGTCTGAATCGACGCTATCTTGAAGTTGCCGATATCGTCCGCGAGCGCGTTTCCAAACTCCCCGAATCAGCCAAAGCCCGCCGCGTCTACGTCGAAACCGGAAGCAAGGGCCCGGGCGAATATGGCAACACATACAACAAGGGCGTGCTCTGGGGCGGCATTCTCAATCAGCTGCAGGCAAACAACATTGCCGCGGACATGAAGCAGCCCTACGCAGCACTTTCCCGCGAATACGTGCTAGCACACAATCCGCAGATTGTTATCATCACCGGCAGTATCTGGCAAGGCGCTCATGACACCGATCAAATGCGCATGGGGCTTTCCGTCTCCCCCAAAGAAGCACAATCGCGGCTGCGCGGCTTTGCCTCTCGTCCCGAATGGAAAACCCTTGAAGCCGTCAAAACCGGAGAGATCTACGGCGTTGATCACGGCTCTCTACGCTCCATGGTTGACTACACATATCTGATGGATCTCGCCAAAATCATCTACCCTGAAACATTTGCCGATTTTGATCCGCTTGCCGAATACAACCGATTCTGGAAAACGTATCTGCCTGAAGTTGACGGCTCGGGAACGTTCTTCATCAAGCTCGAACGCTAAACCGATCGCAAAGGAAAACGAATCGTGAGTTGCGACCTGCAATACCGACTTCAAAGCCAAAAACGCCTGCGCATTCTCGCGGCCGGTGGTGTCGGAGTCGTTTTGCTTGCCTTAGCAGACCTGATGACGGGCTCTTCCGGCATGAAACTTGCCGCGGTGCTTCAGGCTCTGCTGCAAGGGCCAGAAGCCGGCACAGCTGAAGCCGTCATCGTCTGGTCCATTCGTCTGCCGATGACGCTGACGGCTTTCTTCGTAGGGGCCGCCTTATCGTTGGCCGGCCTGCAAATTCAAAACATCACCGGCAATGCATTGGCAAGTCCCTCAACACTGGGTATTTCCTCGGCCGCCGGATTCGGTGCAGCCGGCGCCATCACCGTCGGATTTACGATTTTCGGCATGCTTTGGCTCGGCACGGCACTTGCCGCTTTTTCCATGGCCATCATCGTGTCTGCAGCCATCTACTGGCTCGGCGGCCGGCGCGGCATGTCGCCTTCGACAGTGATCCTGGCGGGTATCGTCATGAACTTCTTTTTCATGGCACTGCAGCAATTCCTGCAGTACCATGCAAGCCCCGAAGTCGCGCAACTCATCAGCGGCTGGACCTTCGGAAACCTGGAGCGCAGCACATGGACCAGCACGGCAGCAGCCGCTGCCGCCGTGATCGCCGCAGCGGCATATTTGATCGGTCGCTCGTGGGAATTAACGACGCTCACCATCGGTGAAGAAAGAGCCCTGAGCCTGGGCGTTCCCGTGCGTCGTCTTCGCGTTGTCGCTTTTGGCATTAGTGCGTTGCTGATCGCCTGCTCCGTTTCGTTTATCGGAACCGTCAGCTTCGTCGGACTGGTTGCACCGCATCTGGCTAAATTGACGCTCGGCGAAGATCAGCGCTATCTTTTGCCGGGAAGTCTTTTGACCGGCGCCATGCTGATGCTCGCAAGTTCCGTGGCCGCTAAACTGCTCTCGGCCGGCGCCGTTCTACCGGTCGGCATCGTCACAAGTCTTGTGGGGGTGCCGTTTTTGCTTGTTCTACTTTTGCGCAGCACTCAAGCCCGTTACGCCTAATCCGCGTCATTGCTTTGTTTTTGAGACCTCGAGACAATCGAGAAAATCGCTCATGCAGATTCTTTCAACCTCCATCCCCGACATTGTGCTGCTTGCGCCCGCCGTCTACCGAGACGATCGCGGCTATTTCCTGGAGTCATACAACCGCCGCACGCTTGCTTCGCTCGGCATCAAAATTGACTTTACGCAGGACAGCGCCTCGTTTTCTCGGCGAGGCACACTGAGAGGGCTGCATTTTCAGAAGAGCGAACACGCCCAAACCAAACTCGTGCGTGCGGTATGCGGTCGCATTCTGGATGTGGCGCTAGATATTCGAGCGGGTTCCCCCACCTTCGGACAGTATGTTGCAGTCGAACTCTCCGACGAAAACAATCTGCAGATGTACATTCCCAAAGGGTTTGCTCACGGCTTTGCGGTCCTCTCAGAGGTCGCGCATGTGGCCTACAAAACCGACGCCTACTACGCCCCCGAAAGCGAGGGTGCGATCAATGCCACAGATCCGAAACTTGCGATTGATTGGCAACTGGACGGCACCGTTTGCCTGCAGTCCGGCAAGGACAAAGCGGCCCCTTCTTGGGAGCAATATTGCCAAGCGCCTGCCTTTCACTATGAAGGAGCTCGCAGATGATCTTGATCACCGGCGCAAGCGGTCAATTGGGACAAGCGCTCACCGCGCTTTGTCAAAGACGAGGCATCGCTTGCCGTGCGTATTCTCGTCAGGCATTGGACATCTGTGATCAAGCCCGCATAAAAGCTTGTTTTGACCTCGAGTCCTTCGACTGCGTGATCAATTGCGCGGCCTACACCGCCGTCGACGCCGCCGAAGATGATCCGCAAACCGCTTTTACCGTCAATGCCGAGGGGCCCCGGATTCTTGCCGAAAGCGGCGTACCGGTCATTCACGTGTCAACCGATTATGTCTTTGACGGAACAAATGCTGCGCCATACGGCATTGACGCGCCCGTCAATCCGCTCTCGGTTTACGGCCGCAGCAAGCGCGCCGGCGAAACCGCGCTTCTTTCAGGGGGCTTTTCGGGCCTGATCGTGCGCACGGCATGGCTTTACAGTAAGAAAGCGGACAGCCGCAATTTCTACCAAACCATCCGGCAACTCGCATCAAACCGAAACAATCTACGCATCGTCAACGACCAGATCGGCGCACCGACGCTTGTCGACGATCTGGCAAAAGCATTGGTTTCGCTCTACGAACAAAAGGCACACCTGCAGCCGATGCGGCTTTTGCACTTTACCAACGCAGGAAGCGGCTCGTGGTATGACTTTGCCTGTGCCATCGTGCGGCATCTCGATTTGTCCTGCTACATCGAGCCCATTACTACGAGCGACTATCCGACAAAAGCAAAGCGACCGTCCTACAGCGTGTTGTCGCTCAACTCGCTGCAACCTTACGCAATTGAGCCGCGGCATTGGCTGACGGCATTGACGGAAGATTCTTCCTATGTTTGAAAAAAGCATTCTCGTCACCGGCGGCGCCGGATTTATCGGAACCAATTTCGTAGCGTACTTTGCACGCACCTACCCGAACTATCGTCTGATTGATCTGGATGCGCTCACCTACGCGGGCTCTCGCTGCGCTTTTGACGCTCAAAAACAAATGCCAAACGTCGTGCCTGTCGAAGGTGACATCCGCAATGCCGAGCTCGTTCGCGATCTCCTCGAAAAATACGACATCACGGGCGTCATCCATTTTGCCGCTGAAAGCCACGTCGACAATTCCATCGTCGATCCTCTGCTTTTTGTCGACACCAACGTCAACGGAACCGTGGCGCTGTTAAACGAATCCCTTCGCTACTGGAAACGCAGGGGCTGTCTGGCTCAAGCCCGCTTTCATCACATTTCCACCGATGAAGTCTACGGAAGCCTCGGCGAGGAGGGCTTTTTCACTGAAAAAACGCCCTATGCGCCCAACGGTCCCTATTCGGCAAGCAAAGCCGCTTCGGACCTGCTCGTTCGCGCCTATTGCCGCACGTACGGCATGAACGCGACGATTTCTAACTGCTCCAACAACTACGGCCCCTGGCAACACAGCGAAAAACTCATTCCCACCATTATCCGCAAGGCTCTTGCGCACGAAGCGATACCGCTTTACGGCAACGGTAGCAATGTGCGCGACTGGATTTGGGTGATGGACCACTGTCGTGCCGTTGACAAAATCTTTCACGACGGGCAAGCCGGCGAAAGCTATAACGTGGGCAGTCACGAGGAACACTCGAATCTGGACATGATGCGCATCGTCTGCCGTCTGTTGGATCGACTCGAACCCTGGAACGGACACCACTACGAAGAGCTCATCAAAAACGTCACCGATCGCCCCGGTCACGATTTCCGCTATGCCATTGACGCAAGCAGAATCCGCCGTGAGCTCGGCTGGAACCCCGAAATGTCATTTGAAACCGGCATCAAACAAACGGTACAGTGGTATCTGAACCTTCATCGCCAACTCGCAAACCAATAAAAAAAAAATAAACGACGAAGACGAAAGATAACGGCAAAAGACACCTTTCAAAAGAGAAATCTCACAAGGACTGAGCTATGGGGCACACTCATCCGCACGACCATGACCATCATCACGAAAGCCTATTGAGCGGGCACGACCGACCGGTTCACACCGACCTGAAACTGAGCATCGAGAACCTTTCTGTGTCGTTCGGCCGCAAAACCGTTCTTTCGGACGTTTCGGCCGACATCGCAGGCGGCGAACTGGTAAGCGTCATCGGTCAGAACGGTTGCGGCAAAACCACATTGCTCAAAGCCGTGGCAGGGCTCGTGAAAGCAACCGGGCGAGTGCTCGCCACCGAAAACGGCAAAGCCCTCTCCAACAGCGTCGTGGCGTATGTCCCTCAGCTCACCGCCGTCCAGAGTCGCCTCACGGTGTTTGAAATGGTGTTGCTCGGACTCGTGAATGACCTTTCACTTACGGTCGACGGCAAAACGTTTGACCGCGTTGATGCAGTACTTCACGCCATGCACATCAATGAACTGGCCTCCGAACCGGTCCTGTCTCTGTCGGGCGGCCAAAAGCAACTCGTTTTCATGGCACAGGCTTTTGTTTCCTCTCCGCGCGTGTTGCTGCTTGACGAACCCACAAGCGCTCTGGACCTGCGTCATCAGCTCATCGTGATGCAAGCGGCACGCCGATACACCGAGCGCACGGGTGCCGCAACCGTGTGCGTCGTGCATGATCTGATGGCCGCCGCCCGCTTTTCCGACCGTCTCATCATGCTTGACCACGGTCGCGTGCGAGCCTGCGGCACGCCCAAAGAAGTATTAAAGCCCGATATGCTCGAAGCCGTGTATCGCGTGAGCACTCATGTGGGTCTGACCGAACCGGGTTTTATCAACGTGGTGCCGATCGAGCCGCTCTGAGCAAAGCGCAAACAAAAACACCGGGCGAGAAACATTCGCACCGGTGCCTATCGTCGACTCCGAGAATCAGCCGTTACATTTTGGCGACTTTGGTGAGTTCAACGTCAAAAATCAGCGTAGCGTAGGGAGGAATCACACCAGGGTAACCCTGTGCGCCGTATGCAAGATTGTAGGGAATCGTAAGCTTGCGCTTACCGCCCACCTTCATGCCTTCAATGCCCTGCTCCCAGCCGGCAATCACCATGCCCTGTCCAAGCGGAAATTCGATCGGCTCACCGCGCGGGATGCTCGAATCAAACACCGTGCCGTCGGTGAGTTTGCCCGTATAGTGCACGCTCACAACCATACCGGACTTGGCTTCTTCTCCGGTACCGATCTGCACTTCATCAATTTCGAGCTCACCGGGTTCTGGCACTTCCTCCACCTCGAGAAGCTCAACTTCAAATTCGAGCGTTGCATTGGGAGGAATCACACCGCCGGCGCCGTATTCGCCGTAGCCGTATTCAGGAGCAATCACAAGCTTGCGCTTGCCGCCCACCTTCATGCCGGCAAAACCTTCGTCCCACCCGCGGATCACCTGACCGGCACCAAGCGTAAAGTCAAACGGCTGGCCGCGCGGAATACTCGAATCGAACACCGTGCCGTCAGTGAGTTTGCCCGTGTAATGCACGGTGATGCGAGCGCCTTTTTTGGCTTCGGCGCCGTCGCCGACCACGATGTCGGTAATCTGTAGAGGTTCGGTCATATTTTGGTTTCCGTTGTTGAGGCCGTCAGTTTGCGGCCAAATGGTTGAACTTGGCCCGTATCTTGCCGAGATTTCCTCGACGGAGCAAATCTTCGGCTCCTCAGATGCTGTTTCTAAGCAAGTTACCTTATTGCGGCTTATCGAAAGTCTAGGTAAAGTAAGCGCAACGATCGGTACGGTTTACCGACAATTCTCTTTGTTCGGATAACAGATGATGAACTTGACGAAGCATTTCAACCAGTTTTGGTGGTGGCACCTCCCATAGGGCGGGTGCGCTTTGTCACATCACAATAACGAGTGAAGTTTGAAAAGAAGAACCCGCGGACAACGAGGTCAGCGGGTTTTTTCTTATCCTCAAAAAACCACCAGACAAGGTCCGCGGATCAACAAAAAAAGGATCTGCAAAATGAAGTCTGCCTTAACACACAAGGATCTTTCCTTCGTCCTGCCGCCTGCTCCGTGCTGGCGCCTCTGATGTTTCTCTCAGCTTGGCATATGCATGACAAACAACACGACGAAAAAGGAAATCCAAAATGACACCGGCTCTTGAACTTCTCTACGCTTCTCAGGACCTCTCGAGCGAACAAACCGAAGAACTCTTTACCAAAATTTTTAACGGCGAAACCGACCCGGCCGTCTTTGCATCCATTCTGACAGCCCTCAAAATGAAGGGGGAGGCTCCTTCTGAAATTGCAGGCGCAGCTCGTGCCATGGTTCGCGCCGCACGGCACTTCCCTCGTCCCGAAAGCATCGAAATCGGCGAAATCGTCGGTACGGGCGGCGACGGCAAACAATCAATCAACGTTTCAACCATTGCCGCGCTCGGTGCCGCGTCCAACGGCCTATTCATCGCAAAACACGGCAATCGTTCCGTTTCGTCGAAAACCGGCGCCTCAGATCTGCTGACCGCCTTGGGATTTAATATCGCCCCTGCCCCCGAACAAGCGGCCGAACTCCTTGTCCGCACAGGGTTTGCATTCTGTTTTGCTCAGCTCTACCACACTTCCATGAAAAACGTGATGCCGGTACGTTCCGCTCTCGCTACCCGCACCATCTTCAACATTCTCGGCCCGCTGACCAATCCTTCGCATCCCGACTATGCCGTCATCGGCGTTTACGACACGGCTCTGATCAAACCGGTCGCACAAACGCTCAAAGAACTTGGCATGAAACGCGGTTTTGTCGTACACGGCAGCGGTTACGACGAAGTTTCCGTTTCCGGTCCTTCGGAATATGCCCGACTGTATGAAAACGGCGACATTCAGACCGGTCGTTTTACGCCGGCCGATTTCGGCATCACGGCCAAGTACACCGAAGAAGACGTCAAAGGTGGCCTGCCGGAAGAAAATGCACGCATCGCGCAAGCTGTTTTGAGCGGCCGCGGCAAACCCGCACACAACGACATGGTTTGCGCCAATATGGCGCTTCTGCTTTTGGCCGGCAACCGAGTTCAATCGATAGCCGAGGGCGTAGAGCTCGCGCGCCAGACCCTTGCAACCGGACGCGCCCTCGGAATCGTCGAAGCACACCGCGACTTTGCCCGGAACGGTACGCTCGCGCAAGCCGCTTAAACCACATTCGCTACAAGAGAGGACACATCAAAATGCTGTTGAATCCGTTTTTTGGCAAGTTCGGCGGTCAATTCGTTCCCGAGCTGTTGATTCCGGCCTTGGATCAGCTTGAAAAGGCTTTTGTCGAAACAAAAGATGATCCGAGCTTTCAAGCCGAGCTCAACGGTCTATTGACCACCTACGCCGGTCGCCCCACGCCGATTACGCTGTGCCGCAATCTCACCAAGGGCACCAAGGCCAAGCTCTATCTCAAGCGAGAAGACCTCGTGCACGGCGGAGCACACAAAACGAATCAAGTGCTCGGTCAAGCCCTTTTGGCAAAACGGATGGGCAAAACTCGCATCATTGCGGAAACAGGCGCAGGCCAGCACGGCGTAGCCACCGCCATTGTCTGCGCTCTGATGGGCTTTGAATGCCGCATCTATATGGGCGCTAAAGATGTAGCGCGTCAAAAGCCCAACGTGCTTCGCATGGAATTGATGGGCGCCGAGGTTTATCCCGTCACCGAGGGAGCTGCCACGCTCAAGGAAGCATGCAACGCAGCTTTGCGTGACTGGGCCGGTAGCTTCGAGAACACACACTATATGCTCGGTACGGCAGCCGGTCCCCATCCCTACCCCACGATTGTGAAGCAATACCAAAAAATTATCGGTGAAGAAGCCAAACGCCAGCTCATGGAAGTCGAGCATCGTCTTCCCGACGCCGTTGTGGCATGCGTGGGAGGCGGCTCCAATGCCATCGGAATTTTCACGGACTTCATCAAGGAAAAAGACGTCCGACTGATCGGTGTGGAACCCGGCGGCTTAGGCATTGAAACGGGTGAGCACGGCGCACCGCTCGGTCACGGTCAGGAAGGCATTTTCTTCGGGGCGAGATCCTTCAATATGCAAACGCCCGACGGACAGATCAAAGAATCGTATTCCATTTCCGCAGGCCTTGACTTCCCGTCGGTGGGTCCGGAACACGCATACCTGCAAAGCATCGGCCGCGCACAGTATGTCAACGCCACCGATGAAGAAGCGCTGCTTGCCTTCCGTGACTTGTGTCTGCATGAAGGAATCATTCCGGCACTCGAAAGCAGTCACGCGCTCGCGCATGCACTGCGAATGATTCGAGAAAATCCCGACAAGGAACAGATCATTCTGTGCAACCTTTCCGGCCGCGGCGACAAAGACGTCAATCAGGTGCTTGATCGTTTTGAGCGCATCGGACTCTTTAAGGACGGTCACATGAACCGCGAGGCTTACATCAACGCCACAACGCTTTGACCCCAAGTGATTTAGTGAAGGACAACCATCATGACCGATCGTTTTGCAAACCTCTTTAACGCGTTGAAAGCCCGAAAGGACGGTGCTCTGGTTCCGTTCGTTAACCTATGTGATCCGACACCAGAAAAAAGTCTTGAAATTTTGGAGACCTTGACTGAAGCCGGAGCCGATGCTTTTGAACTCGGCATTCCGTTCTCCGACCCCAGCGCCGACGGTCCGGTGATTTGCCTCAGCTCCAAACGTGCACTTGCCAATGGTTCTGACACGCAAAAATGTCTGCAGGTCGTACAACAGTACCGAGCCAAACATCCCGATATGCCGATCAGCCTCATGATCTACATCAACCTCGCCTACGCACCGGGGCTTGATCATTTCTTCGCTCAGTGTCATGAAGCCGGCGTTGACGCAGTGCTGATTCCCGACATTCCGAGTTCGATGCGTGCAAGAGAATCGGAATGGGATACAGCTGCACGCGCGCACGACATACAGCTGATCAGTTTGGTTCCTCCAAACGCCGATGCTGACAAGATACGCCGCATTTCTCAGCACAGCGAGGGCTATATCTATCTGATGTCGAGAAGCGGCGTCACCGGTACAGATCGCGCCGCCGGCATGCCCACGCATCATGTCGTCGAACTCATGAAAGACGCCGGCGCCCCGCCTGCCTTACTCGGTTTCGGCATCAGCAAGCCCGAACATGTCGCCGAAGCAATGGCTCACGGTGTTGACGGCGTTATCGTCGGCTCGGCCTACGTGCGCATCATCAATGAAAATCTCAACGACGACCAAGCCCTCAAATCCAAGCTCTCCTCTTTCACCCAACAAATGAAAGAAGCGACCTGCGGGCGACTGCTCGCCTGAAGTTCACGGGCGCCTTTCAGGCGCCCTTAATTTTCTGCCAACCTACAGCAGCGACCAAAGCATTGTCTTGGCCTGAAAAAAGTTGACACGTTCCGCAAAGGAAATACGTGTCAAAAATGGATGAAAGCAACTTTGTTGGAACGAGCAACTGGCAATTTTGTGCAAAATGGGGGCAAAGAGCCCTGCCTGACGAACGCGCTGAAGCTGTGAGACAATTGCTCGAGAAAGAGCAAACGGTTGAGCAAATCGTTTCGCGCTTCAATCTCAGCAGCGTCCAAGTCGTCTACGGATGGATTGGTCGCTATATCGAGAAGAGCTTATTGTCTGATACCTCACAAAAGCCCGAGATTGACTCCAAAGAGCTCACCCTGTCCGAGGGTCTCAAGGAGATCAAGAGGCTCAAAAAGGCCCTTGATCTCGAGAAGAAGCGTAGTGCCAGATACTCGCACATGATTGAGCTGGCCGAGCAGCAGTTCAACATTGCGATCCGAAAAAAATCTGGCACCAAACAGTAGGCTGGCTGCGTAACACTTGGGCCCAGCATCAGTTTGGACAAGTGCTGTGCGCTGTTTGGTTATAGCCGCCAGGCTTACTACAAGCATTCAGCGGTCAAGAACTTCGACACCGAAGCCGCAAACGAATTGATTCTGCAAAGTGTCAGACAGCATCGCGAGATGATGCCTCGTATTGGCTCGCGCAAGCTCTACGTGTTGGCCCAACACGAGCTGGGAAGCCTTGTTGGTTTTCCGGAGCGCGACAGGTTTATTGATTTGCTTGCCTCCAATGACCTGCTGTTGAAACTGCGGCGCCGCAAACGTTACAAAACGACCGACTCTAACCATTCGTACCGACGGTATCTCAATCTCATAAAGGATCTCGAGTTCCACGGCCCTAACGAAGGACTGTTTGGTGTCAACCAAATCAGGTCTTTGCAAAAAAGCTGTCGACAGTTTTAGGCAA
>OGGH01000090.1_pt1 | contig 93595 bp, 84 predicted proteins | sample 1571161 | NCBI WGS metagenome assembly OGGH01 (sample SAMEA2582053, study PRJEB24529) | metagenome | biome: Human gut stool | place: China | collected 2011 | reverse complement strand
TTTCTTGCTCATAAAAATGTCCCCAGAAAGTGTCTCGCTTTCTGGGGACAGTTCAGTTTCGGACTTTTGTCCTGCGATTGCACTTTGTGCGGTGCCAACGGTAAGCGAGGTAACAAAAGCATCGGCTGATGCGATTAATGCTGATCCGGCAATGCAGCGACTGTATAAAGACCTCCAATCCCAGGAAGCACAGGATTGGCGATTTAAAAATCACATGGAAATCGTGCGCATCATCTCGCCATCACGTCAAGAGTTGCGTCGTCAGGCAGAAATTACCAAGCGCATGAGTAAAGATTGGGGACTTGATCCCAAGAACATCACGACTCGCACTGACGGGAATCTGCCCGGAGCCGGTGTTCAAACCGTTGACGGTAAGCCCGTTTACAACGTTTGCTATCGCATCCCCGGTACATACAGCAAGAGCAAGGATGCGGTTAATTACAAAGGACAATATCCGAAGGTTCTGATCGAGGGACACATCGACACGGTTAACCCGCCGAATCTGCCGTCTGCCGATAAGCCCTATGCCCCGATTAAATTGGCCCCTGCGTCTGATCCCATTGTTAAGACGCGAGCCGAACTCGCTGCCATTACTGAAGAACTTCACTTTGACAAAAATGGCAATCTGATCAAGGACGAAACTTTTAAGAAGGCATACAAGCGTTTCAAAAATCTTGAAGAAGCCAAGGCCAATGGCGGCACTCGTTTCTACATCCCGGGCTTTAACGATGCCATGATCAATACGACCGCTGTCATGCAGGCGGCAGTCATGATGCACAAGCACGGCATCAAACCGGTGTATGACATCTGGGTTTGCGGAACGGCTGGCGAAGAGGGTAAGGGCAATCTGGCCGGTATGAAGCAGTTGTTTGGTTATAGCCAGGAAGCAGGTAAAGCCAACAATGCTTTGAACTTCGTAGCCAATCTGAGCGCTGACTGCACGCCACCGGCTTCAGGCAACGTCAACTACAGCGGCTCCTATCGCTTCGAAATCAAATACACGGAAGCCGAAGGGAGCAAAGCATCTGCCCTGATGGCTATGAGCCGCGCCATTGAAGGCATAGTCAATGTGAAGACACCTTCCGATTTGGATAAGAAGGCCGAGCGTACCACTTACACTGTCGGTCTTGCTCGTTGTACGCCAGCCGGTGAAAATGGCCGCTCGAAGGAATGCTCGTTGAGCGTTGATATGCGAAGCCTTGACAATGATTCGCTCAAAGCCGTACGCAGCAACATCGAGCCGCAGTTTAAGAAAGCACTTGATGCAGAAAATGCCGCTCATGGTCTTAAGGCGGATGATCCCAAGGCCGTCAAGATGGAATTGGTGTGGTTCGGCGATCGTCCGGCATCCAAACGTACCGAGTACAACGATTCTGTGATTCAGTCCTACTGGTACACGGCACAGAAACTGGGTATCGATCAGCGCAAGGAACTTGATATGGTTGCCGGTTCCAAGAACGACAACGTAGCAGCCGCACTTGGTATCCCGACGATCAACTTTAACGTAGGTACGAATGCAGCGGGAGCCGGTGATCATACTTGGTATGAGTGGGGTATCCCGGGCGACGGATCGATCGAAAGCAAACGCGTCTATCGTCTGATTCTGATGGGCCTGATGTCTTCGGGCTTCAATACGTCGGACGGTAAGATCGTCAAGCCGCTCGTTGGTCCGATGGGGCCGAGAACGACCGAGGAAATCTTTAAGTAATTGGCAGGAGGATGGTAATGAGAAAAGGTTTTGCTCTCACTCTTGGTGCCGGTCTGTTAACGATGACAATGGCAGCTTCTGCGGCTGTTGTGACGTTCGAATTTACAGGACCCGGAGGACATTCTCTGCGTGCCTACGGCAACACGAGCGCATTACATGCCGCGGCGCGAGCTGCCTTGCTGGTTCAAAAGGCGGTGCCCGAGGCTGTAATTTCTGACTTGAACGGAGGAAACAGCGTCAACTCGATTGCTGCCGATGCTTCTTTCCGAGTAACGCTTACGGGTGACGCTGAAAAGAAGCTTGATCAAGTCAAAGCTGCTGTGCAGAAAGGCGTTGATCAGGAAAATGCCTTCCGCAATGTCAAGAAAGGCGATATGGTCAAAGGCGCACCAGCCGAAGTGCAGTGGAAACTCAAATAAAACCAAGTAGGGAAGCCGCCGATTGAATTAATCGGTTGCTTAGGCCCCGCATACTTGAAATCAAGAGCGGGGCTAATTTAATGCTCGTAAAAATTAAACCCGCCTCAACCGAAGTCGAAGCGGGTTCGATTATCTGAAGATTCTCAAATGAGAGCGGTCAGATTAGAAGCGGTGACGCAGGCCGACGTACAGGGTGTAAGCGGACGGATCAGCATCAACCTTGGTGGCATTGTTTTCCCAGCTATCCTGCATGTAGGAAGCAATAGCGTACACGTCGGTGCGCTTGGAGAACGGATAGTCGTAGCCGACGCTCACGACATAACGCTGGAGTTCGACGTCAGCAACATCGTCTTGGCTATCAGCCGTGTCAGCATCCGTGTAGCCGATGCCGAACTTGGCAACGCCGCCACCGAGAGGAACGTCCGTGCTAACGGTAACAGCAAAGCCCTTGACCTTGTAGTCATTGGTCGAGGAGACCACGCCGGTGTCGCCGAGAACGCCGCTGAACTTGGAGAGCTTAACTTCGTCGAAGTACTGAGCGCCCAGATAGAGCTTAGCAACATCGAAGTCGTAGCTGCCGCCCAACGTGACAGTCAGGCTGTCGTCAATGTCGTCAGCGTCAACACCAGCAGCCAAGTCGGTCGTCTGGTAGTTGATGGAGTCAACAGCGAAGTAGCCGGCGAACGGACCGTTGTTGTAGGTGGCACCCAAAGCGTAGTAACGATCGCTGCGCGATTCGTTTTCGTTGTCGTTGGTACCCATGCCGTACTGAGCATAGACCTTGTAGCCGGCGAATTCAGGCGTCTGGTAGGCAATCATGTTGTCCCACTGACCGGCCATGTGCATAACGTTGCCGATCTGAGCGGAATATCCACCCCAGTCAGACGTACCGAAGGCACTGATCATGCCAGCCGTAGCCCAGGAGGACTGACCGTTGTTGATAGAACCGATGCGGCCCATTGTCTTGGCCTGAAAAAAGTTGACACTTTCCGCAAAGGAAAAACGTGTCAAAAATGGATGAGAACGATTTTGTAGGAACGGGCAACTGGCAGTTTTGTGCAAAATGGGGTCAACGGGCCCTGCCCGATGAACGTGCTGAAGCTGTGAGACAATTGCTCGAGAAAGAGCAAACGGTTGAGCAAATCGTTTCGCGCTTCAATCTCAGCAGCGTCCAAGTCGTCTACGGATGGATTGGTCGCTATATCGAGAAGAGCTTATTGTCTGATACCTCACAAAAGCCCGAGATTGACTCCAAAGAGCTCACCCTGTCCGAGGGTCTCAAGGAGATCAAGAGGCTCAAAAAGGCCCTTGATCTCGAGAAGATGCGCAGTGCCGGATACTCGCACATGATTGAGCTGGCCGAACAGCAGTTCAACATTCCGATCCGAAAAAAATCTGGCACCAAACAGTAGGCTGGCTGCGTAGCACTTGGCCTCGCATCAGTTTGGACAAGTGCTGTGCGCTGTTTGGTTATAGCCGCCAGACTTACTACAAGCATTTAACGGTCAAGGATTTCGACACCGAAGCCGCAAACGAATTGATTCTGCAGAGCGTCAGGCAGCATCGCGAGATGATGCCTCGCATTGGTTCACGCAAGCTCTACGTGTTGGCCCAACACGAGCTGGGAAGCCTTGTTGGTTTTCCGGAGCGCGACAGGTTTATTGATTTGCTTGCCTCCAATGACCTGCTGTTGAAACTGCGGCGCCGCAAACGCTACAAAACAACCGACTCCAACCATCCATACCGACGGTATCCCAATCTCATAAAGGATCTTGAGTTCTATGGCCCTAACGAAGCTTAGGCCGGGGACATAACCTACGTTGAGACACAAGAAGGCGTTTGCTATCTGTCGCTCATCACGGATTTGTATTCCCGCAAGATCATCGGCTGGGCTTTGGGAGATACGTTGCAGGCAAGCCATTGCCTCAGAGCCTTGAACATGGCTCTAGCGGGCTTGTCTGAGCCGTTGCTTGCTCATGGGGTGATCCATCACTCAGATCGAGGCTGCCAGTATTGCTGCCATGAGTACGTTGCGGTTTTGAAGTCCAGAGGCGTCAGGATTTCGATGACCGAAAGCGGAGATCCTCTGGAAAACGCTGTGGCCGAGAGAGTCAACGTGATCATTAAGAGCGAATGGCTCAACAACGTGGAGATTAAGGATCTGGCTGACAGCTTGTGCCGTGTTGAGAAAGCGATTGATGTCTACAACAATGTCAGACCACACTTGAGCTTGAACTATCAAACACCTGCTCAGGCACACCGACAATCGGGGAGTCAAAAACGGTGCTGGAAAACGAGGTCTGAGCGACGCAATGAGCGTCTGCTTCAGATCTCGCATGACGCACATGGTGCAGAGGTCAAAGCAATTGTTGACGACTCAACGACAGGAAGCGATGAAAATGCCTTGCGGCATTGAATTTGATCGCTCGCCGCTGGGCAGACCGGGAAAGATTTCTTCTTTCCCGGCTGCGCCGCAAGTGTGCGATCCGTCAGCGCGTCAAGCCGCTGCGCCTCGATGAACGGCCTACGCCCCGCTACGCGGGTCCCCTCCATTAAACGAGGCTTCGGGCTTGACACGATCACCCCCTGAGTCGAAGTTGATCTCGGCTCGTTACGTCGTCATGGTAAGGAGGATGATGCAAGGATAGAATCGAAGAGGACTCTCCGACGAGATCATTTGGTGTCAACCAAATCAGGTCTTTGCAAAAAAGCTGTCGACAGTTTTAGGCAAAAACCAAAAAACTGTCTACTTATTTAGTCACATCGCGGAAAACTGTCAACCAATTTCAGGCAAGGTCAGATTTGACCTTACTTCATCTTGTACTTTTCCTGCACCCGAGATACGGAACAAAACAAACGTTTTGACTCGAAGTGGAACAACCTTGGACGTTTTGGGACAGTATGAAACAGCAAAAAAATCGTTATGAATCAGCCTTTTCAAGCCGTTTGAGCCGCTCAAGCTTCTGATGCTGTGAGAGCGCGCAAACAAGACCGCCGAATGTTACGAACATTCCGACAGGAATCAAATTTTGAAGGCTCGGCTCGGACATGCCTGCAATGATGAACAACACGCCGAAAAGCGCGATCACGCTGCCCGCAAGACGCAATAGCGCAGGCATGGCGTTCTTGTTCTTGGCGATGAAACCGGGTGATGAGGAAGCCTGATCGGATTCGTTAGTGCGCCGCACGGTAACCATGCCTGGCATGTCGCTGTTGACGGAGACGGTTAGGCCGCTTACTTTGGCGTTGCCTTTTTCGATTTCCTTCAAAAACGCGATGTAGTCGCCGTTGTGAGGTTCAAGCGTTTTTTCGTTGAGTTTGAAGGCCATATCTACACCTCCTTTGCGAGGTCTTCGGCGATGCATTCGATGATGGTCTGCGCAAGCTTGTCTTTGCTCACGTGACCCGTGGCGACTTCCTTGTCGGCCGTCACGATCATCGCTTCGTTCATGTCGCAGCCGATGGCGCTACGAGCGTTGTTTGCCACGATCATGCGAGCGTGCTTGCGGATGCGCTTACCGCGAGCGTTTTCAAGCACGTTTTCGGTTTCGGCGGCAAAGCCGACGCAGTAAAGCGAGGGAAATTCTCGTGCCGCCTGCGCGAGGATGTCCGGATTTTCCACGAGCTCTAACGTGGGCGGTTCATCGGACTTCTTGATTTTTTCATCGGCGACAGTCTGAGCACGCCAGTCGGCAACGGCAGCGACGCTCACAAAGACATCGGCGCCGGTTGCCTCACGGCGCACGGCCTCGTTCATTTCCTCTGCCGAAACGACTGGCACGACTTTGACGCCGTATGGGGCTTTGATAGAAGTGGGGCCGGAAATAAGCGTCACATCGGCTCCGGCTTCAAAAGCGGCCTGCGCAACGGCGTAACCCTGCTTGCCTGAGCTGCGGTTGGTGATGCCGCGCACGGGGTCCAGCGCTTCATAGGTGGGACCTGCCGTGACAACGATGCGCTTACCCTGCAGGATCTTCGGAGAAAGCAGGCGCGCGGCGTGTGCGGCGATTTCTTCAGGCTCGATCATGCGGCCTGCGCCTGAAACGCCGCAGGCAAGTTCCCCGCACGCGGGGCCAAGTACGGCAAAGCCGTCGACTTTCAACTGATTGATGTTGCGCTGCGTGCTTGCTTTGGCCCACATATTGCTGTTCATTGCAGGGCATACGGCGACCGGGCAGGAGCTTGCGAGAATAACGGAACTCACCAGGTCGTCGGCAATGCCGTTGGCCGCTTTGGCAAGAATATTGGCGGTGGCCGGCGCAACGATCAGAAGGTCGCAGTTGCGAGTGAGTGCTAGGTGTTGCATTGTGCCGTCAAAGGCCTCGGTTTGTACCGGATGTCCTGAGAGCGCGGCAAACGTAAGCGGACCGACAAACTCTGTCGCGGCTTGCGTCATGCAGACGCGAACCGTTGCTCCCGATTTGACCAAAAGCCTTACGAGCTCACAGGTTTTGTAGGCGGCGATGCCGCCCGTGACAGCCACCGTAATGTTTTTGGCAGCCAGGCGAGAGTATAGCTTTGCAGTCATCGTGAAGCAGTTCTAGATTGAAGTCGAGTATCAGAAGACAGTGTAGACGTCTTGCCGGAGGATTGGATTAAGAGAGCTCACGGATCTTTTCGAGTACCGCTTCCACGTGACCCGGAACCTTGACGCCGCGCCACTCAAACGCGAGCCTACCCTGCGGATCAATGAGGAAGGTGGAGCGAACGATGCCGCGGCAGGGTTTGCCGTACATAACCTTGGGCTTGATGACATCAAAGGCTGTGCAGAGCTCTTCGGACTTGTCGCTCACGAGTTCAATACCAAGTTCCTGGCGGGTGCAAAAGCCTTCGTGGGTCTTGACCGAATCGCGGGAGACGCCGATCACCTTGGTGTTCAAAGCCTCGAACTGAGGCACGGCAGCCGTAAAGTCGCGCGCCTCCATCGTACAGGCCGACGTGTTGTCCTTCGGGTAGAAATAAAGCACCACCCAGCGGCCGCGTTGGGCTTGCAAATCAAAGTCGCCTGCCGTGGAGGGGCCTTTGACGTTGACGACGGTTTCTCCGATCTGAAACATTGTCAATTCTCCAAGAGTCAAAATTTTTGAGTGCGGTGAGTTTAGCAACTTGCACAGCCGCGATTGTTCTTAAATATTGCCGAGTGCAGATGCTTGACGTCTTGCGAAGTGGTATCTTTAGGAACCTCGAAAACTACAGAAGCCAAAAGGAAGTCTTCGACATGCGTTTCCAGCCCAACTTTCGCCGCATTGCGGCGATTCACGACCTGTCCGGAATTGGCCGGACGTCTCTGATGGCCGTCATTCCGATTCTCTCCACCATGGGCTTTAACGTGTGTCCGCTGCCAACCGCAATTCTTTCCAATCACTCTCAGTACCCGGACTTCTCTTTTTTGGATCTCACCGAAGAGATGCCCAAAATCATTGATCAGTGGGAAAAACTCGGCGTCAATTTCGATGCGATCTATACGGGGTATATGGGCTCGCCGCGTCAGATCGAGATCGTCTGCGGTTTTATTGAGCGATTTCGACGGGACGAGACGCTCGTGGTGGTGGACCCTGTCCTCGGTGACAACGGGCACCTTTACAGCAAGATGACGCAGGAGATGGTCGAGCAGATGCGTCGTCTGGCACGCCGAGCCGACGTGCTTACGCCGAATCTCACTGAAGCGTTTGCGCTCTTGGCTCGGCCATACAAGACGGACTGCACGACCGAGGAACTCAAAGACTTGATTGCCGAACTTTCCGAAATGGGACCCGATACGGTGATCATCACAGGGGTTCCGGTGCCGGGGCAGTCGGGACTGACATCCGTCATCGCACGCAGCAAATCCGATCTGCGCACCTGGAAGGTCACCTGTCCGTACCTGCCCGCACATTATCCCGGTACGGGCGACAGCTTCACGAGTGTGATTACGGGCAGTCTCCTGCAAGGCGACAGTCTTCCGATCGCGCTAGATCGGGCTGCTCAGTTCATTTTGCAGGGCATCCGCTCCACGTTCGGGTACAAGATGGATAACCGTGACGGTATTCTCCTTGAGCGGGTGCTTCCGAATCTCAACACGCCGATTCAGGCGGCTACCTACGAGTTGATCTGACCAAGACATTGTTCACAGCAAAAAACGCGTCGTGCACAAACAGACGCGTTTTTTGCCGTAAGGAGTATCAGCTCGAAAGAATTTACTTTTCGCGGCGGAATTCGTCGAACACGAGAAGTGCCGCGCCTATGCAGATACAGATGTCTGCGACATTGAAGGCAGGCCAATGGTAGCCGAATGCGTGAAAGTCAAGAAAGTCCGTGACGTAGCCGTAGACGAGGCGGTCCCAGAGGTTGCCCAGGGCTCCTGAAATCACCAGGGACATCGAGAAGGCAAAGAGTGTGCGCTTGGCGTGACGCCACAGAAAGAACAGACACGCTGCAGTCACAAGCAGGGCTATGCCCGCGAAGGCGAAAATTTGCCATCCGCCTGCGTCACCCAGAAACGAAAAGGCAGCGCCCGTGTTGCGAACGTGGCAAAGATTGAAAAAGGGCGTGACAGGGACAAAGGCGCCGTACGCGAGCGTATCAATGACGGCGACCTTCGTGATCCGGTCGACAACAAGCAACACGAACGCTGCCGCAAGCCAGAGGACAAAACGCCCCGGAGCGGGGCTCCGGGGTGCGGATCGATTGATCTCGGTCACGGCGTTTAAGCCTTGGTGCGGACTTCGCCGTCACCGAACAAGTTGGTAAGACAGCGTTCGCACAGTTCAGGATGCTCGGCATTCTTGCCGACGCTCGGAACGTAGTGCCAGCAGCGGCAACATTTTTTCTGCTCTGTGGCGGTCACCGTGATTTCGAGGTTGCCTTCGTTCTTTACGAGTTCGGCACGAGAGGTCATCATCACAAACTTGAGCTCGTTGCCCAGGCCGGATAGAACTTCATAGGTCTCGCCGCTGGCCGCAATCGTGCATTCAGCCTGCAGGCTCGAGCCCACGAGGCTTTGTATACGCAACTCTTCGATCTTCTTGAGCACTTCGGAGCGGACGTTTCGAATTGTCGACCATTTGGCAAGCAAGACTTCGGAGCCCTCAACATCGGGAACTGTGTGATAGAGCTCGGTAAAGATCGTACCTTCCCTGTTGGGGCTGAAAATCGCAAAGGCTTCTTCAGCGGTAAAGGAAAGAATCGGAGCCATCAGACGCAGATAGGCCGCCGTGATGTGCCACAGGGCGGTCTGAGCGCTGCGGCGCGGCAGACCGTTGGTCTTTGTGGTGTAGAGACGATCCTTGAGGATGTCGAGGTAGAAACTGCCCAGGTCGTCGGTGGCAAAGCCCATCAAAAGAGTGGCGACTTGCTGGAAGCTATAGGTTTCATTTGCCTCAATGATCTGCTTTTGAAGCTCGGCAACGCGAGCCAGCGCCCAGCGATCAAGCTCGAGCATCTGATCGACCGGCACGGCATCCTTATTGATGTCGAAGTCGTTCGTGTTGGCAAGCAGGAATCGCAGCGTGTTGCGGATGCGGCGGTAGCTGTCGACAACACCCTTGATGATGGTCGGGCCGATACGCAGGTCGCCTGTGTAGTCGGTCTGAGCCACCCAGAGACGGCAGATTTCGGCGCCGTACTTTTCGTAGATTTCCTTCGGACCCATGGCATTGCCGCGGGATTTGGACATCTTCTTGCCTTCTTCGTCGACGAGGAAGCCGTGCGTGAGAAGCGCATCGTAGGGCGGACGGCCGTAAAGGATGGAACTCGTCAACAGGGAGGAATGGAACCAGCCGCGGTGCTGATCGCTGCCTTCAAGGTAGAGGTCGCAGTGAGGCTTGCCGTCGTAGACGTCTTTGTGCGAGCCGTTCATCACGGTTTCGTACGTGGAACCGGAGTCGAACCACACGTCGAGAATGTCGGTGGTCTTGTCGTACTGAGCGGCTTCTTCGGCGGGCATGAAGTCTTCGGCCTTAGCCTTCACCCAGGCTTCGATGCCTTCTTTTTCAACGCGTTGGGCGACTTCTTCCATGATTTCGAGCGTACGCGGATGCAGTTCACCCGTTGCCTTGTTCATGAAGAAGGGCAGGGGTACGCCCCAGTTGCGCTGACGCGAGATGCACCAGTCGGGACGGTTCTCGATCATGGCGTGCAAACGGTTGTAGCCCCAGGACGGGATGAACTTGGTGGCATCGACACCTGCCAGAGCCGTTTCGCGCAGGCTCTTTTCTTCGGCTTCGGTGTTGAGCACGCCCTTGGTGTCGGCCGTGGGCTTGTCCATGCGGATGAACCACTGAGCCGTTGCACGATAGATGAGCGGCGTCTTGTGGCGCCAGCAGTGCATGTAGCTGTGCTGGATCATTTCGCAGTTAAGCAGCACGCCCGCCACGCGCATCGTGTCAACAATCTTGGGCTGAGCCTTCCAGATGTTGAGACCGCCGAAGAGCGGGAGCCAGTCGGCATAGACGCCGTTGCCCATCACCGGGTTGAGAATCTGATCGTTGGTCATGCCGTTGGCCTTGCACGAAACAAAGTCGTCCAGGCCGTAGGCCGGAGCAGAGTGCACGACGCCCGTACCGCTCGTGGCTTCCACGTACTCACCGAGGAACACCGGCGAGAAGCGCTTGAAGCCTTCGTGCAATTGGCTGAAGGGGTGCATGAAGCGGACGTGATCGAGGTTCTTGCCGTTGGTTTCGCCGACGATCTTGCCTTCGAGCTTGTAGCGCTTGAGGCAATCTTCCACAAGGTTGGTGCCCAGAATCAGGTACTTGTCGCCGCAGTCAACGAGAGCGTACGACAGATCCGGGTGCATGTTAATGGCCTGGTTGGCCGGGATCGTCCACGGAGTCGTGGTCCAGATCACCGTGTAGCAGGGCTTTTCAATCTTCACGCCCATCAGTTCTTCAACCTTGGGCTTGTCTTCTTCGGAAAGAGGGAAGGCGACGTCGATGGCGTAGCTTTCGCGGTCGGCGTATTCGACTTCGGCTTCGGCCAACGCCGAGCAGCAGTCAAAGCACCAGTTAACGGGCTTCAAGCCGCGGTACACGTAGCCCTTCTTCACGATGCGGGCAAGCGTGCGGATTTCGGCGGCTTCCGTTTCCGGGCGCATCGTCAGGTACGGATTTTCCCAGTCGGCGAGCACGCCCAGACGCTTGAAGCCGGCTTTCTGCTTGGCGACCTGTTCCTTGGCATAGGCGCGGGCCTTGGCCATCAGGTCGGTCTTTTCGAGCCCCTTGCCGTACATCTTTTCGATCTGGATTTCGATCGGCATGCCGTGGCAGTCCCAGCCCGGCACGTAGGGGACATCGTAGCCCTCAAAAAGCTTGGTCTTGTTGACGATGTCCTTGAGAATCTTGTTTAAGGCATGGCCGAGGTGAATTTCACCGTTGGCATACGGCGGACCGTCGTGCAGCACGAAACGGTTGCGGCGGTTTTTGCAGACGTTTTGAATCGTGTGATACAGGTCGCGCTTTTCCCAGTCGGCAACCCAGACGGGTTCACGCTTGGGCAGGTCGCCGCGCATCGGAAAGGCGGTATCGGGTAGATTAAGCGGGTACTTTGCCGTATTGCCGGCTTTATCGGCTTTAGCCATGTGTCAAACTCCAGGCCCCCTCGGGCTCTTCTGAAAGATTGAAAAGGAATAAATTTTGAGATGCGCGATAAAAAGCGCTGTCAGGAAGGCGCAAGCGCAACGAGTCGTTAGTTTACAGTCAGAAGCGCTTCGTTTGCTATAGGTAAGCTTGCTTATGGCGCTCGGCCAGCTTCTCGGAGTGAATCGGCTAAAGCGATACGTTGCGTGAATCTCTTAGGACGAATCTTTCTTTTGTTCCCTAAACACCCAAAAGATGTCTTGCTGCCTCTGCGTCGCGTTGGATGGCGGCTTTGAGTTCATCGAGCCCCGAGAACTTCTTTTCTTCTCTGAGCCTTTGCACGAACTCGATTTCAACGATGCGACCGTATGCGTTGCCCGAATAGTTGAAGACGAACGTTTCCAGTAGCCAGCGCCGATCGGATGCTACAGTCGGTTTGTAGCCTAGGCTAGCGGCGCCACCGAAAACAGTGTCGCCGTCAAGCCCCTTGACGCGCACCGCAAAGACGCCATGCAGCGCGCAGACGGCCTTGGATCCGGGAGGCAGCATTGCGACATTGAGCGTCGGAAAGCCTAGTGTCCGGCCGAGTGCTGCGCCGTGAATGACACGGCCGGTGACACGGTAGGGACGGCCCAGCATGGTTTGTGCTTCATTGAGATTGCCTAAAGCCATCGCCTCGCGAATACAGGAACTCGACACTCTTTCAGCCGATTGATAGAGAAGAGGGGTAGCAAGAGCCTCAAAACCAAAGGTTTCGCCCAGTCGCTTGAGATCGGCAAAATCACCCGAGCCGCCTGCGCCGAAATGGAAGTTATCACCAACCGTCACCCAGCGGCAACTGATGCCTTCGAAAAGAATGTTGCGAACAAACGCCTCGGGCGAGAGCGCAGCAAAGCGTTTGTGAAAGGGCATGATGTAAACAGCGTCAATGCCGCAGCCTGCAATGGCAATCATCTTGTCGCGTAACGTGCTGATACGGGCAAAGGGCTCCTTACCAAAGAGCTCGCGCGGGTGCGGTTCAAACGTAACGACTGCGGCGGCAAGACCTCGAGCGTGCGCTTCCTTTGTTACCGCCCGAAGAAGTCGCTGGTGGCCGAGATGAACGCCGTCGAAATTTCCGATGGCAACTGCGCAGGGACGTTTGTGAGAGGGGCCGGGAAGGCCGCGAATGATTTGCATGCCGGTCTGTAGGGTGAGGGTTGCCTAAATACTGGTCAAGCTCTTGCGAAGGTTGTTTAGGATTATGCGCAGAAAACTTGCTGCCGCAGATTATACGAATGCGACATAGGCCATGTAAGGCAAATTCTTGTTTCACCGGAATCTTCTGCGGTTGCCGCAACTCAAGTACAATTGCCCTGCCGTAACGGAGCGAGTGTCGACGGTTGCTTCGGCACTTCTTGTCTATTCGAGATTTCCAGTTTTCTATTAATCAGATATGTGTCAACCCGGTCTTGAGAAAGATTCGGGTGCATTTGCATTTATGAAAAACATCGTTGTTTTGATCTCGGGCCGCGGCTCGAACTTTGTGGCGATTGCTCAGGCCTGCGAACGGGAAAATTGGGCTGCCGAGGGTATCCGTATTTCGCTCGTGCTTTCCAACCGCCCCGATGCGGCCGGGCTTGATCGCGCCAAGGAAATGGGTATTGAAACGGCCGTGGTGGATCACAAGGCGTTTGATACCCGTGAAGCTTTTGAGCGCGCCATGATTGAGATCATCGACAAGCACAATCCGGACGTGGTGGTGCTCGCAGGGTTCATGCGTGTTTTGACGCCTGTCTTTGTCGATCATTACGAAGGCAAGATTCTCAATATTCACCCTGCTCTGTTGCCGCTTTTTAAGGGACTCGATACGCACAACCGCGCACTCCAGGCAGGTGTTCGCGTGCACGGCTGTACGGTGCACTTCGTGAGTTCCGAACTCGATGGCGGCGCCATCATCGGTCAGGCCGTCGTGCCGGTGCTCGCCAGTGACGATGCCGATACGCTTGCCCACCGAGGGCTTCGTCTCGAACACATTCTTTATCCGCGTGCCGTCAAGGCCGTGGCTTCCGGCAAGGTCAAGCTTGTCGACGGCCGCACCGTGACGGACGACGAAACGGCTAAGTCTCTTGCTGTTTTTGATTGCTGCGCTTGAGAAACACAACCATGGAACAGAAAACCAAAAAGATGCCGTTTGCGCCGGTTAAGGTCCGTCGAGAAAAAACGGAAAAGAAGCTTACGGAACGTCAGCGCGCTGCGCAAAAGCGTCAGGCTGAACAAAATCGCAAGGCTGCTCCCGTCAAAGGCGTTCCTGCTGCAATGCGTCAGCAAAAACTCAATCCGAGCAAAGTCCGCATCACCAATCTGATCGCGGGTGAGTTGGCGCGCGCTTTTGCGGTGATTCTTAAGCTCGATGGACCGGCTGATACGCTCATGAAGGCGTTCTTCAAGTCCAACCCTAGGCTGGGTAGCCGTGATCGAACGATTTTGGCCGAAGCCATTTTCTATGCGCTGCGGCACTATTCCGAAATTGCCTGGCGCATGAAGCCCGTCAAGCCCGAGCGCGCTCCCAAGGTGGCTGCGTTCCTGACGTTGGCGATGCAGTACGGTGTCGAGAGCATGGGCGATCAGGTTCTCGGTTCCGAAAAAGGGCCGGTGACCAATATGCTTGCCTTGAAGCTCGAAAAGGCTCCGCCCGAAGTCCGTGCCGAGATGCCGTTCTGGCTGTACGAACTCGAAAGCAAGCAGTACGGCGAAGCCGCACCGCAGCTTTTTGAAGCTTCGCTTCAGGCAGCTCCGCTTGATTTGCGCGTCAATACGTTGAAGGCTAAGCGAGAAGACGTCATTGCGGAACTTTCCGAACACAAGGTAACGGCTGAACTCATGCAGTTCTCGCCCGACGGTATTCGCCTGACGGATAAGCCCGGTTTGATTCGCTGGCCTGTCTATCAGGAAGGCCGAATCGACATTCAGGACGAGGGCAGTCAGCTCATTGCGCGTCTTGTGGGCGCCAAGCGCGGCGAAATGGTGTGTGACTTCTGTGCCGGCGCAGGAGGCAAGACACTGGCTCTCGGTGCACTGATGAAGTCTTCCGGTCGTCTGTACGCTTTTGACATCAATGAAAAGCGCTTGCAGGGGCTCACCCCGCGTATGCGCCGTGCCGGACTTTCCAACGTTCATCCGGTCGCCATCCGTGATGAAAAGGACAACCGGATCAAGCGTCTGCGCGGTAAATTTGACCGTGTTCTGGTGGATGCGCCCTGTACCGGTACCGGCACGCTTCGCCGTAACCCGGACCTGAAGTGGCGCCTAACACCGCAGGAACTCGATCGCATCAACGCGGTGCAAAAGAGTGTGCTGGAAGAGGCGGCGAAGCTTCTTAAGCCTGATGGCCGCCTTGTGTACGCGACGTGCTCGGTACTTCAGCGGGAAAATCAGGACGTCGTTAAGACTTTCCTGGAATCTCATCCGGAGTTTGAACTTCTGAATGCTACTGACGTCCTGGCGAAGCAGGGCGTAACGTTGCCAGATTTCCAGAAGGAAGAATTTGGTGACTTTTTTGTGATGTTGCCTCACCGCCATCACACGGACGGCTTCTTTGCGGCCGTATTACACAAGAAGAAAGCCTGATTCTTGTCTGAGCTGAAGTAAAACAGAGCCTTGTCGAGAGCGTTTCGGCAAGGCTCTGCTGTTTTTCGCAGAAAAAATGAGCTGATCAGTTTCGCTCGGTTATTGATTTTTTCGGCGGCAAACCGAATGTGCGCTTGTATTCGCGACTGAACTGATTGGGACTTGTGTAACCGACTTCGTAGGCAGCCTGACTCGCGCTGTAACCGCGAGCCACCATCAGGTGCTGAGCGAGGAACAGGCACTGACGTTTGTAATACTGCAACGGCGTCATTTTTGTGACCGTCTGGAAATGTCGATAGAACGTCGAACGTGTCATGTTGCACATTTCGGCAAGGGCATCAATATCAAGTGGTTTACCTGTGTTTTGACGGATCCACTGAATCGCGCGATTGATGCGGTTGGCGGGCGTGTTTTGGCTGAAGAACTGGGACAGGGCGGCGCCTTGCGGGCTCATCAAAAGCACGTAAGTCAGTTCCCGTTCAATGATCGGACCGCGTGTAGGAAGTTGTTCAGGATTCTGATAAACCAAGCGCAATAGACGCTCGAAGGCTTCAACAATGTCGACAGTGGCCGGCATTGCTGTGAATGCATGCACAGAGTGCCCAACGACGACTCCTTTGTGTTTTGCGGCGATTTCAGGGCAAGTAGCTAAAAGGTCGGTTAGAACCTGAGGATCAAGTTCAACGGAAATCGAAACAAAAGGCATGGCATCTGAGGCGCATGTCACCTCGTAGCTGGCAGGGGAGTCCGCCGCCGTCGTGCAGCTCGTGCCTTTACCGTACTCAATGTTTTGTCCGTCAGTCGTGCTGCGCTTGCGACCTTGAAGAATCAGACCGGTTGAAAGCGTGTAAAAAGTATTGGTATTGACAATCGGACAGGGTTGCACATGAAAGTGCAACCGCGGCATTGATTTGGGAGAAAAAAGAGAGGTACCGGTTTCTCTCCACTGATTCAGAGCAATATCCTTAAGCGCATCCAGACGGGTGCGAAGATCTTCTGACAGCGTAATCTCGAACACAAGAGAATCCTTTGTTTGTTCAGCCGAGCCAGTTGTGTTATCACACTTGCATCGACAATTGGAAAGCCATAGCGTACTCATTCTGTACCCGCTATTTTGCGTGAATTTTGCATAATCGTCAGTAGAGACGGACGTCTGTTAGAAAATATTTCAGGCTGCCTGCCAAAGAGGAAACGCAGGCAGCCTGAATTGCCTCAGACTTTGTTATTTAACCGGATGAGCAGCCTTTTCAACGACCGCGAGAGCGTTGAGCGTTCTCGGGTAGCCGAGGAGAGGTGCAAGCTGCAGACAGGCGGCGATCAAAATTGCCTCGTTGTTGCCCATCTTGAGGTTGCCGGCAGCGTGTGCTGCCATCTGAGCGGTGGTGTCGCCTTGCGCGGCCAGGTAGCAGAAGGTAACGAGTTCGCGTTCCTGCAGTGACAAACCGGAGCGAACGTAGTAGTCGCCGAAGCAGTTGGCAGAAAGCCAGCGACGGATGGCAACGGTCTTTTCGGGGCTGGAAGTGGCAAAGCCCTTCATTCTCGGGCCGAAGATTTCAACCTGAGCGGCTTCGCCCTTGACGACACGCTCGACATCCTTCTGTTCGGTGGTGTCGGGAAGGGGGAGCTTTACGCCGCGCGAAGTAAAGACACGGTTCATGGTGTCGACGAATCCGCGGACACGTCCCATGCCGAGATAAGCGGTGGCTTGATAAACGATTTCGCGAACCTGTATGGGCGTTACGCCGGCGTCGAGCGCCTGCGGCAAACGGACCTCGAATTCTTCCTTGCCGCCGCAACCGAGCAACGCGGCAAGAATGACGAAGTGACGGTGAGCTTTACCCAGAACGGGCTCGACCGTCTTGGCGACTTCTTCCTCATCAAAGTGCTTGAAGAAACGTGCGTATTCGGGATCGGTCTTTGCAAGATCGGAAACAGCCGGTGCGGCGGCTGCGGCCGGATTGAGTGCGGACATGAAAACTGCTCCTGCGGCGAGTCCGGCGGACCCACCCAAAAGATTGCGACGTGAAAGAGATTTTTCCGACATTGAACACCTCGTGAAGGTCAGTGTTTTGTTGATTTCATTATCCGAAGCAGCAGGGCAAGTTGGGTGCCGAAACGTTGCACGATATTCTCAAGTCGCTGAGCTTGAGAAAAGTACGGAAGAGGGGAAATGTCTCGTGAAATGAAACTGCAATGTCCGAAAAAAGTCCTTTAAAATGAGTATACAAAACATAACTACTATTATATTGCGCAAAATTCATTGATAAATTGCTATATGGTGGGAATTGGCAAATTTTGCTTTTAAAGCACCAAAGGAAAAATTGTGTATTTCGATGGAAGACGGGATCCGATAACTGCTAATATTTAGGCGTATAAGATCATTTTTTGACCATAACTGTTAACATAAGAGCGTTTATTGTGTTCACGGGAAACGTTTCGGCGATAGCAAATCTCAAGTCGCCCAAGGAACTACGGTTGCAATTGGCTGAACGGGCTCGGGAGTTGCGACTTACGCGAAATATGCGTCAGACGGATTTGGCAAAACGATCAGGTGTGACTCTTGCGTCCGTGAGGAGGTTTGAGAAGGAAGGCGAAATCTCGCTCAAGAACTTGATGTTGATTGCTATAGCGCTCAACCGAGCTCAGGACATGGAGCAGTTATTTCGACTGGACAGAAATATTGATCTGTTCAGACCAGAACCAAAGCCAAGGCAGAGGGCTAGGCAGTGAAAACAGAAGTCTTTTTAAACCTCGAAGGCAGGCGTTATTTTGTAGGTGTTTTGTCGTCAGATCAGAACGCCACTGTTTTTCAGTATGCAGACGACTTCTTAAACACTAGGCTCGAAATATCTCCTATTTCTGTGCCCTTACAACGACGGACATGGGTGTTCAATAGGGGTTCGTTTGGCGGGTTGCCGGGGTTTCCCTCGGACAGTCTCCCGGATGGTTGGGGAAACTTATTGCTTCATCGCCAACTGGCTAGAAAGAGTGAACGACTGTCTGAAATTGATCCCTTGAAACGTTTGTGTTGGGTTGGCTGCCAGGGCATGGGGGCGTTGGAATATCAGCCTGAGGAGAAATTCCAGGAGGAGTTTGGTTCATCTGATATTCGACTTGATACTTTGGCCGAAAACGCAGATGCGATTTTGGCAGATCGTGAGTCAGGTGTTGCATTGGATGCCTTGGCATCTCTCAACGGTTCTTCAGGCGGTGCTCGACCGAAGATTGTTTGTCTGGTTTCAGCTGATCGCCGAACACTCAAACCCGGCAATGTTGCAAATAATGGCGCAGAACCTTGGTTGATTAAATTTCGAAATTCGACAGATCCAGCGGACACGGGTGCCCTCGAGTATGCAGTGTCGCTTCTGGCCAAGAGTGCCGGCATCGACATGCCCGAAACCCATCTGTTCGAGTCTTCCAAAGGTGCGGGATGGTTCGGTATCCGCCGGTTCGATCGTACTTCTTCCGGAAAGATGCACATGGCAACGGCAGCCGGGTTGTTGCATTGCGATTTTCGGCAGCCTTGTCTTGACTATCAGACACTGATGGCGTTGACACAGCGTTTGGCAGGTGCCGGTGATTTGGAGCAAATGCTCAAGCGTGCATACTTCAACTTCGTCATCGACAATCGGGACGATCATGCGAAAAACTTTAGTTTCCTGATGGACGGCAAAGGCCGTTGGCGCTTGTCGCCTGCTTATGACTTGGTTCCGAACATCGGAGGTTTCGAACACATGACTGCCCTGAGTGGTGTAGGAAAGTCTCCAGCGCGATCGCTCTTTGTTCGTCTGGGTGAAGACTTCGGCTTGTCTCGCCGTAAGGCGCAAGCCGCCTTGGCTGCAGTGGACGAAAGTTTGAGTCAGTGGCGCCAATTGGCCAAAAACTGTGGCGTCAAATCGCCTCCTGTTTTTGCGCCGCTCAAATGAATGGCGGTCGGACAAGCAACTTGAGCATCTGGCCTCAAATTTTTCAGAGTGCAGTCACGCGCTCGATCTGCGTGCCCTGATCAACGTTGTCTTCTGCTTCACTTGTAGCAGAAGGTATTGTGAAAACGTCGTAGTCTGTCCAACAGATGTTTTTGTCTTGGGCGACATTGCATGAACCGACGAGATTTTTTCGTTCAGAGCGCAGCTTTGGGCGCAGGTTTTTCCTGTGTAGGCATGAGCGCGGCTCAGGAAAAAGCATCTTCTACTGCCAATTCTTTTACTTCATTTCCCTGCACCAACGGAGAAAAAACAATGAAACACAAAGTCATTGTGACGGTCATCGATAAAAAACTGTACCCCGACTTGCAACGGCAGTACTGCGATAACCCGAACTCCGAACATTGCCCTTGTTATAACATCGGAGATACCGTTGTCTTCGAGCGCGATAATGGCAAGGACGATTATTGGCACGTGGGTCTGAACACGCTCATCAAAACTTCTGCTGATCCCGATACTGTGGCCGGAGGCCCGAAGATGCCTTTCTGCTCCGAGGCATGGGATGCCATCTCCCGCTATATCTATGCCGGACTGCAAGGTGGTTCCATCATGCGCGGCTGGATGAAAAAGGAGAACGAGATGATCACTTGCTGTAACGACGGAACGCGCCCGGTTTTTTTCAAAATTGAGCGCGTTGACTACGAAGGTTAGAGTCAAATCCGGTTTCGTCCGTGCATAAGGCTGCCAGAGCTGGCAAGTCAAGAACGGTGATTCTGCCTCTGGCAGTTGCCAAGATTCCCTGACCGCGCAGCCAAGTCAGCACTCTTGTGACCTGCACTCGGCTCATGCCAAGCAGGTCTGCCAGATCTTGCTGGGTTATCTCGACAACAGTCGGCGCTCTTGCAGCCAGGCCGTTGGCTGACTTGCTTTTTGCAAGCAGATAGAGCAGATTGCACACTTTTACCCGTGAGGAGTTGAATTCCTGGTGGATAGTCTCGAACAGGAATCGGTTGACGTATTTGGCGTACCAATTCACCACGTTGTCAGCCACATCCGGATTGGATCGAAACATTGTCTGAAATGTGTCGATGGAAAACTCCAGCACTGAAGTCTCACACAGTGCCATAGTGAGCAGAGAAAGCTCGATCTTGAAAAAGGTTGTGTGGTAGCCCGGAAAGATGGTGCCGGGACCGTGGAAGCTGATGAGTTTGCGCCTACCGCTTTGATGTTCGGCAAAACAAACCGAAGCACCGCTCATGTAGTAGTGGACGCGATCATAAGGTTGCCCCGGTTTCCAGAGATATTCACCTTTGCTGAAGTGACGTACAGTGTGCGGGTGTGCGCGGAAATACGCCTCAAAAGAGGAGTAGTCTCCGGTGAAGTTGAAACGCGGTGTCAGCATCAAAGCCCTCACACTCGGGTGTAGTGAAACGCGGTCGGATACTTACATAAGCTTCCGGCCGCTGATAGAACCCGATCCTCAATTAAAGCGCAGGCATGCGCTCGATCTGCGTTCCCGGATCTACAACGATCGCCTTCATGCCGCGTGCTTCAATGGCCTTTTGACCGCGTTCGGTGCAAATGACCGTGGCGCCTTTTGCGCAGAGTTTCCCCTCGAAAAGCACCTTTTGACCGGCTACGAAGGAAGCTTTGGGTGTCTGCGTGGTGTAGTCGTAGACGGTGATATCGGCGTCAGCTCCGACGGACAAGTGCCCCTTGCTCTTGAGGCGCAGCATGCGGGCGGGATTCAGAGACGTCTTCTGCACGAATTCAGGCAGGGTCAGCACGTCAAGCTTCACAAGCGACAGCCCCTGAGACAGAATCACATTGCGCGGAATGCAGCCGCCGTCCGTGGAGATTGCGTCGACAACGAACGAACCGTCATCTCGCTTGGCCTGCGCGAGCGCAATGCGCGGCAGCGGCGGATTGATGTTGAAGCTGCCGCCGACGTCACTACCGGCTTCTTCCCAAAGCTTGAGAGCTTCTTGTCCTGTGACCAGATCCGAATAGCCGCCCGCGTCGTAAACCACGAAGGCCTTCTTGGCCAACAAGGCCGCGCGAACGCCGTCTCGATCTTCCGAGAATCCGAAGTGACGCAGACAGTTGCCCGTGACTTTCGACTGAATCTTGCCGTCTGGGCCGCATGTCAGACGAGTGCCGTTCTTGGGCGAGATGTAGCTTTCGCAGAAGATGTTCGGGTTCTTTTTAAGCAGATCAATGGCGATGCCGGCTTCTTCTATATCACTCTTAATGGCGCCGCGGCAGTAGGCGTTGATGTGCGCCAAATGCAGCGGATAGCCGTCGGCCATCTCAACTGCCTCGATCATGCCCTCAATGTTGGAGCCGTGCTCGGTCGTACCGGCGTGCCACGCGACGTAAGCACGACGCTCAAGAGCAGTTTTGATGAGTTCGGACGATACGGCCGGTGTCAGCGGATAGTGGCCGCCGAGGAGCTTGACGCCTAAAGCACCTTGTTCAAGTGATGCATCGATGAGCGTTTCCATTTCTTGCTTGCTGGGCGTCGTCGACTTGAACGTAAACGGCGGTGAAGCAAACTGTAGGATAGCCATGTTGATGCCTGCGCCATACTGCGGAACGTTGTCGAGAATGTCGTCCAGTGGGCCGGCCATATCCAGACAAGTCGTGACACCGTTCATCGCGAGCATTTTCGGGCCGAACGGCGATCCCCACATCGTGCCGAGGTGAACGTGACTGTCGATGATGCCGGGCTGCAGCACCAGACCGGTGAAATTGATCACTTCGCGTGCGGAGGAACCGAGATCGGGTCCCACGGCCGCAATCAGGCCGTTTTCAACGGCGACATCACAAACATCGTTGATGCCGTTTAGGGGATCAACGACCTGGGCGTTTTTCAGAAGCAGGTCGAACATGGAATACACTCCTTCGGATAGCTTTGTCAGACGTAGCTTAACGCGGTCTGATGCAAAGAGGTCAGCCGCGCCATAATTACATGTGCATATTGAAGGTTGCGTTTGCTCATGGCCGGTTAGCTAACCGGCGGTTAGCAAATTCACACTTGGAAAATAGGGGGGCCGAACGATGAATGAAACATTGGGCATTTTTGCCTTTTCCTGCTTGTCGCTTTTGACAGCAAGCGCCTTTGCCGCCGCTCCTGCGTGGCTTGATGTGGCTGTCAGTGCCGAGTCCGCTAATACTGTGGAAATGCGTCGCCACCTGCATGCCAATCCGGAACTCGGCAACCAGGAAAAGCAGACCCAGGCCTACATCGTTCAGAAGCTCAAGGAATTCGGTGTGGACGAAGTTCTGGTGGGTTACAAAAACTCGCCCACCGCTGTTATCGGTGTCATTAATCCCAAGAAAGGAAACGCCATCGGCCTGCGAGCGGATATAGACGCCTTGCCGATAAAGGAAAACACGGGCCTCGCATTCGAAAGCAAAGCAAAAGGAAAGATGTGGGGCAAAACGTCCGACGTGTCTCACATGTGCGGTCACGACATGCACATGGCGATGCTTCTGTCGGCAGCCCGTATTCTGGCTGCACACAAGGAAGACGTCCCGCGCAAGGTTGTGCTGGTCTTTCAGCCGGCCGAAGAGGGGGATTCGATTACGAATCCTTTTGTAACGGACAATCCGAAGCTCTCGGGCGCCCGTGCGCTGGTTGAAGACGGTCTCATTGAAAAATACGATATCAAGCAGATGTACGGCATCCACGTGATGGCGCGAGTCCCCGCCGGCAAAATGCTGGTGGCGCAGGGAACGGCTCTAAATTCAGCCGACGCCTTCCAAATTGACATCGAAGGTCGCCAGGCGCATGGCGCGATGCCGTGGACCGGTGTTGATGCAACCCTCGCAGCCGCTCAGACAGTTGTGGCTCTTCAACAAATCGTTGCTCGTAACGTGAACCTCACACAAGGTATGGGAGTCATCACTGTCGGTAAGCTACAGGCAGGGGAGACGGGGAACGTGATGGCGGGCTCCGCTTCCATGCTTGGCACGATTCGAGCAAACCACAATACCATCCGCAGCAAACTTCTGGAGCGCATTCCTCAGGTTGCTGACGGTACGGCAAAAGCGGCTGGCGCTGTGGCAAGGACAAAACTCATTGAAATCTATCCGGTTACCGTCAACGATCCGGCGCTGGCTGGCCGTATTACAAAGGAACTGAAGGTTTACGGTGTGGACGCTCAGATTTCAGATTGGAATCCGGGTGCGAGCGAGGACTTTTCGTTTTACGCGCAGAAAGTTCCGTCTGTGTTCATGTTCCTGGGCGGCGATCCCAAAGACGCGAAGAACGCACCCAACAACCATTCTGACAAGTTCAGTCCGGACGAATCGGCAATGCCGGCTGGTGTGAGAGCTCACATCGCCGCGGCAATGACGCCGGTCAAATAACCTTTAAAACAAAATGGGCCGAGAGCGAATGTTTCAAAATCGGCCCAAAAAACATCAAAAATCTCAAAAATTCAACTCAACATAATAGTAGTTATGTTGAATAATGGCTAAAAACAAGGCAGAACGCATTTTTGCGACTCCGCCTCTTTTCTTGTTTATGTTCAGTTGAGCGCCACCACTTACTTTACAACGCCAGCACTGCTCAAATCGAGCGCAGAAATGTCACTGGAAAGAATCTTCATTACGTCAAGCTTGAGAGCTTCTTTCTTTTGTGCATCGGTCAACCCGAGTGCGTCACGTTCATTGCGGGCGCTTCGCGTTTCATGACGAGCGTCCATTGCGATCGTGAGCAACGCGTACCGGATGGAATTGCGTTGTATCTCATCTCCAATGTGGCTCTTGCCGATGCAATCAGCCAACCCGAACGCAGCATCCTTGTTGCCGGCACGCACGGCTGTGGCAAACAAATTGCAGGCTTTTTTCTCGTCGTCGGGCGATGGATCGGACTTCATCACCAACTTGGCCTGGTTGTATTCCATCATGCCGGGTTCGGGCTGCGGCGCGAACTGTTCCCACAGCGCAGCGGCCAAAAACAGCACGAAAAGAACCTGAGCAGCTTTCTCTTGGTTGATGTTTTTCAGAGCTGACATTTGATTGATTGGAAGTGATGCAATGAATGGCCGAGTCTAGCTCGAAAAGCCCATCAAAGCGGCCCGGCCATGAGTTTTTTAGGAAATAGTATTTTCTAAGACATTTTCTTTAAAAATACTAAATTAGAACTTAGGCATCATCGAGTGAAGTTTGGAAAGCCCCTCTTTCATCGTGATGTCCAAATCGGACGAAAAGCGCTTGTCAGTGACGGAAGACTTGAACCAGCCGGCGGAAACCCCAGTCCAAATGATCTTGCCGTTGCGCAGGTCAATGATGCTCAGAGGCATTTCAACGCGGTTACCCTCTGCGTTCACGTAGCCGCCGATCATGGCAGCGTCAACGCCGAGCACTGTCTGAACCTTATTGAGGTCCTCAACCCTTACTTCTTGCTTATTAAAGACAGCATACGAGAGATCACGGCTCGCAAGGACGCCGTCGCCAGTGGACAAACGGGTCAGTGCTTCATTTGTGGCCATGAAGCGCAGCTTGGGATTCTTTTCCTGCAGAGCGGCTGCAAGTTCGAACTGAACTGTTGGTTGGTACGCTGCAACTCTGGACGAGTACAGAAGCGGAAGGACGACGACGGAGGTCACCGAGCCTTCTGCATAGCTGGCGCTCAGAGCACCTTTGGAAACCGGGCCGGTGGCTGCGCAGCCGGTCAAGGCCAGAGCTGCACCGAGAAGGAAAGTCCTGCGAAGCATGGTTCTCTCTTTGTTTGATGTTGATGTGACCTCGATTCTGCCATGACCGTCTTTAGTGTCGCTTATGCGTGCCGAACAGAGCGGGAAAACGGAACGTGTTTAAAGACAATCGAATGGTCGGATGCTCGAGACGAAAATTTTGAGGGCATTTAAACGCGCTTGTGTCTTGAGGTCAAAACACACGAAAAACCATACAAGATCTAATGTCATTTAACCCTACTTAATTTATGGATACTTAATAGTTCCTCGCTATGGAAACGAAGAGGTAGACCCACTGGACCCTCAGAAAAGGGAAACAGGCCACTTTGTCAATTCGAAATAACGCCGCCTGACTAAGAACGACGTTGTTTGAACAAGTTTTTGTCGGCTTGAGAACTTAATAACATGTTAGATCAAACTAGTAAACTATGATAAAAACTGAAATCCTACAAGAAAGGCAAAAGAAATCCATAAAATCAGAACGATTAATCAAGGTCTTACCACGATTTTTAGAAATCTTGAAAATGTGAGATAATTATCATAATAAAAAGAGTTATCTGGTATAACTAGTTGAATCAAATAGATATGAGACCGTCCTTTGCTGTTGAAGAATCTTTGGTAGCGCTTGGTCACAATATGAAAGTGGCTCGTTTGAAGCGTCGCCTCCCCCAAAACATCCTAGCCGAACGCGCGGGTGTCTCTCTGTCGACTCTGTGCAAAATAGAAAACGGCAATGGCGGAGTCGCGATTGCGAGTTACGCAGCCGTTCTTCTTGCTCTCGACCTTGGCACCCCTTTCGCCGAAATCGGGCGCAGCGATCCTTTGTCCCTCGCGCTTGAAACGGAGACCCTTCCGAAACGCATTCGCAAATCCGGAAAATAGTCATGCCTCAGGTTGTTCCCATTGCTTGGCTCAAAAAGGACCAGACCGTTCCCATCGGTCAGTTGGTTCTTAGTGACGACTCCGCCCAGGGAGCGTCGATGGCTTTCCGCTACGACAAAGAATGGCTCTCGTCCGGTTTTCCTCTCGGTAGCGATCTTCCATTGAGTCCGACGATTCTTTACCCTTTGACCGACTCCATGGAAACCGATCCGGTGCTGGCAGCTCGAAGCGATGTCTTCGGGTTCTTTGCTGACCATGCTCCCGGAAAGTGGGTTGAGAAACTGATTCGGCAGGCGCATTTAAATGACCTCAAAATTGATTTTCTTGAGGGTGCACCCGCGTCAACCGAAATATGGACGCGCTCAGGACACGTTTTCGGTCGATTTTCTGCCCTGTCCCTTCCTCTAACTCACGGATTTCACACGAAATTTTTGCCCCCCGTTCTTGAAATTGAGGGTTTCGGCAAAAACTCAAAATCGGTCAAAAATCTGGGTTTGGCCATGCAGGCACTGAACGCCGGAGCCTCAATTCGAGGTAAAGAGCTTGTGGAGATGCTGCTTTCAAGTGCTATGGAGCTTGGCGGCACCAATCCCAAATGCGTGGTGCGTCTGGGCAAGTCCGACGATGAGTGGGTCGTACGCCACGCTTCCGCACGTGAACCCGTTAACTCTGCCTTATGGATGGCTGTGACGCGGGAGCTCGCTCAGACCTGCGGCATCAAGGTTGTCGAGGGTAAGCTGATTGCACCGAGACTTTATGCGGAACGCCGCTTTGACCGCGCCGAGGACGGATCTCCCCTGCTTTGTTTGTCGGCCGCGACGCTTGTTCGACGGCAGATGACGCGCGAGCGGATCCTTCATCCGACACCCAAGACCTATCTTGACATCGCCGATATTCTCAATCGTTGCGGCGCAGATCCGACAGCTGATTTGCGTGCTCTGTTTGCACGATTGCTTTTCAATACCCTTACGGGAAACAACCGTGATCGGCTCGATCAGTTTTGGTTCACTCCGACAGAAATGGGATGGAAACTTTTGCCTATGTATGCTCCCTGTGCGCAGTTGCCGTTCCTATCGGCTCGGTTTTTGTCGACACCGCTAAAACCCGGCACTAATGTCGCGGATCCTGAAACCGCTATTGTGCTTTCTCGATATTTTGGTGTCTCGATCAAAGACGCCAAAGCGATGCGGCTAGAATTCATGCAGGTACTTTCCGAGTGGCGTCGCATCGCCGAAACAGCCGGTGCCGACCTCCTTGAAATTCGCCAAATGCAAGGGGCCTTTGGGTAGCTGTTGTAGACAGTATTATTATAGTTACTACCTTAAATAATACTAAATAACTCTTTCAGGTCTAGGATTATGGACATCAAAAAAGACAATGCGATGTATATGCAGATTGCGCAGATTGCTGCCAACCGCAGCTATGCTCAGCGTCTGAAAGTCGGCTGTGTCATTGTCAAAAACAATTCGATTATCAGCTTCGGTTGGAACGGGATGCCCACAGGGTATGACAACTGTTGTGAGATCGAGGTAGACGGGAAATTGGTGACGCGGCCGGAGGTGCAGCATGCTGAACTGAACGCGATCAGCAAATTGGCCTACAACGGTTATTCGAGCCACGGAGCGAGCATTTACATCACCCACTCCCCCTGCATGCATTGCTCTTTGCTGATTCAAAAGTGCGGAATCGAAGCGGTCTATTACCATGAAATTTATCGCGACGATTCAGGGCTCAAGTTTCTGCGCGCGGCAGGCATTCACGTTGAGCAGCTCTGAGTTTCGCAACTGTTCTCACACAACAAAGGACGCCATCCGGTGTGCGGATTCGGCGTCCTTTTGATTACCGGCTATCCTTCCGGTCTAGCCTAAGCGGACCTTTTCCCATATCTCTGCGATACCGGGATTGCGGCGCTTCTGTTGACGATCTTTGTAGTTCGTATGCAGAAGCGTTTCAGCGCGATGGCTCAACGGCTTTTCCAGGAATTCCTGATACAGGCGAATAACGTCCGGATTACGGTGGCTCTGACGGATCGGGCGTTCGGCATCAATCTTGTAGATCGATTGCGTGCGAGCATCAAGTTTGTCGAGATAGCTGTTCTTTTCGCGGATCGTACCGCCGCCGTCCACACAGCCGCCCGGGCAAGCCATAACCTCTATGAAGTGGTAATCGCACTTGCCTTCGCGAATGTCTTCAAGGATTTGTTCGACATGTGCCAGACCGTGCACCACGGCGATTTTGACCTTACCCTTTTCGCCGAGATCAACCGTTCCTTCTTTGACCCACTCCCTGCCGCGGGCCGGTTCGTAGACAACATGGCCGAGCTCTTTGCCCGTGACCACGTGATACACCGTACGCACAGCCGCTTCCATCACACCGCCCGTGACGCCGAAGATGGCGCCGGCGCCCGTGTTCTGAGACATGAAGGGGCTGTCGAATTCGCTTTCCGGGATCTGCGGCAGATTGATGCCGTGTCGACGCAGCACACGGGCGAATTCTCGGACAGTGAGCACAAGGTCGGTGTCGGGCATGCCTTCGGTCTTGAGCTGACTGCGGGCAGCTTCGTCCTTCTTGGCCGTGCAGGGCATGATCGAGATAAAACGAAGCTTGTCAGGATTGATGCCGTGCTCGCGGGCAAACCAAGTCTTGGCAAGGGACCCGAAGATCGCCTGCGGAGAGCGCGTGGTCGAGAGGTTCGGAATGATTTCCGGATGCACCTTTTCGACAAAGTTCACCCAGCCAGGGCAACAGCTCGTCATCATCGGCAGCGTGCCGCCGTCGTTGAGGCGTTCGAGCAGTTCTGTACCCTCTTCCATGATTGTTACGTCGGCGGCCCAGTTGATGTCACAGACGTAGTCGGCGCCGAGCTGTTTTAAAGCCGTAACGATGCGCTTTTCAAGGTTGGTGCCAGCAACTGCCTGGAAGGCGTCGCCCAAGGTCACGCGCACGGCCGGAGCAAAAGCCACGACAGTTTTAATTTCGGGGTCGGAGAACCAATCCAGGGCGACTTCGGTCTGATCCTTTTCGCTCAGAGCGCCCGTCGGGCAAACAAGCGAGCACTGGCCGCATTGCACGCACTTGGCGCTGTCGGCCCAGAGTTTGGCGCCGGCAATACCCACGCCGCATTCGTTGCCGATGTTGTCCATCGTAAGAGCCGAAACTCCCTGAACCTGACGGCAGACTTCCACGCAGCGGTAACAACGGATGCACTTGTTGGCATCGCGCACCAGGCCATTGGCCGACCAGTCCAATGGTCGCTTTTCGGTAAAGCGGCCGTTGCAGCTGTTGTGTTGCAGGCCCACGTAGAGCGCCAAGTCCTGTAGTTCACAATTGCCGTGACGCGAACAGCTTGCGCAGTCCTGATCGTGATCGGAGAAGATCCAGGCAACCTGCCAGCGTTGCATTTCGCGAATGCGTTTGGTGCGAGTCTGCACTCGCATACCGTTGGTGAGCGGTGTTGTGCAGGCTGTCACGATCTGACCGCGGCCGCGGTCATCGGTGACTTCCACAAGGCAGACGCGGCATGTTCCGGGCGTGTGGTTCAAAGGCAGATAGGCGCACAGCGTTGGAATAAAAATACCCAGACGCTTGGCGGCATGCAAAATGGTTTCGCCTTCTTGGAATTCAAATTCTTTGTTGTTGATCCAGGCTTTCATTTCTTTGTCCCCTTGCCTTTTTAGAACACCGAGCTTACGGTGCGCTTGTTGTTATAGTTGCCGGGAATCGGACGCGGTGTCACGACAGCATAGATGCGGTAGCAGCGCATACAGCGCTGAGCCTCGAGCCGGGCCTGTTCGTCCGTAAACGTAAGATCAACTTCGCAGAAGTTCTTTTCGCGATCTTGCACAGCAATATGCGGAACCTTTTGTCGCGGTGCAGTGCGCACCGGGGTAACGGGTTCAATGTCTTCGAGAAGCTTGCAGTCGCGGATGATTTCACCCATGCGAGAGCGCGGCGTGAAGCCCACGGAACCGCGAGAGAGGTATTCGTCAATCGAGTACGCTGCTTTTTCGCCCTGAGACAAACCACCGATGAGCGTGGTCGGACCGGTTGCGCAGTCGCCGCCGGCAAATACGCCCGGGCGCGTTGTGGCAAGAGCCGGTGTCACCGAAATGGTACCCCAACGATTCAGAAGTACACCGTCGGCTTCGCTGAAAACGTCGCGCTCAACTTTTTGTCCAATGGCGGCGATGACCGTAGCGCATGACAGATCGAATTCGCTGCCTTCGACAGGGCGCACACCGCGGCGGCCGCGGGCATCTTTTTCGGTGAGCTCCATCTTGGTCAGACGAACTCCGGTGACATGCCCCTCTTCGCCGCTGATGGCCACCGGGTTGGTGAGGAAGTGAAATTCAACGCCTTCGTCGATGGCCGCATCAATTTCTTCTTGATCGGCCGAGGCTTCGTTGCGGGTGCGACGGTAGACAACGTGTACCTTGCCCGAGGCAATACGGCGTGCCGATCGGCAACAGTCCATGGCCACATTGCCGCAACCGACGACAACCACGTCGCCTTCGAGCGTAGGCGTTTTCCCTTCGGATAGTTGGGTCTCGACGTTCAAAAGGAAGTCGATGCCATTTTGGTAACCGGACAGAGAACGGTTTTCACCGGGCAACCCCAAATAGGCGCCTTCAGCGCAACCAATGCCGAGGAATACGGCGGCGTATCCTTCTTCAAAGAGACTCGAAACGGAGAAGTCCTTACCCAGGCGCTTGCCGTAGTGCCAGACGCCGCCGAGTTCGGTGATGGCATCCGTTTCCTGCTGCAGCAGGCCCTTGGGCAGGCGATACGGCGGAATGCCGCGCAAAGCCATACCCCCTGCTTTTGTATCCTTGTCGTAGATGTCGACCGGATACCCCATCAAAAGCAAGTGGTAAGCACAGTTAAGCCCTGCAGGACCGGCACCCACGACGGCGACGCGAGCTTTGCTGCGATCCACTGTGGGCTTCATGCCGTTGAAGAGTTCATGAATCGGCACGCCCGTGTTGTCGCTTACCCATCGTTTGATGTCTCGAATGGCTATGGGCTTGTCGACTTCGTTTCGGCGACAGGCCGCTTCGCAGGGGCGTACGCACACGCGGCCGCAGGTGGCGACCAGCGGATAGTGATTGAGCAAAACCCCTGCGGCGAGTTCCGGATGTCCGTCGCGCACGTAGTCAATGTATCGCGGCACATTGACATGAGCCGGGCAGGCTTCGATGCATTTGGCCGTGATCGTCACGAACATATCACCGCGCATGGCTTCTGCGGTTTCAAAGAGGCGTTCACGGAAGTGTTTCATGGCTCCCACAAAGGCCGCGGGTGCAGTGCGGCCGATGCCGCAAAGACTCGTGAGCATCATCTGCTCGGCGGACTCATAGATATGGTCCCAGTCAACGGCGGCGCCTCGTCCTTCAACCAGATCGCGCAGGGCGAGTTCAATGAGTCTAGAACCCGTACGGCAAGGTGTGCAGCGACCGCAGGAAGCCTCCGACACTTTCTCGTAATAGCGCAGCAAAACACCGGCAAGACTCACGGAATCGTCAAACACCAGAAAGCCGGCGTTCCCAATGATAACGTCAATCGGATTGCCGGGATTGAAGTTCATGAGGGCCTTGAGGTCAAGTCCCTCCGGGGTCTTGTCGTTGCCCAGTGTGTTGTCGTACTTGATCCCGTTCCATACGCCGTAGCGGACCATTTGTTTCTCTCCTGTTGCAGAGATTTCGTTGCCGGGTGGAAACGAAAGGGCATAGCCGGTGCGGGGTTGTTTTTTTGGTGCTTCCGGCAGCCCGCCTTTGATAAAAGGCCTCAAAAAGATTGGCAAATTGTACTGAAAAGCGGCTCAGGGAAAAGGCCGACTTTACGAGTCGTCACTGATCCTGACCGCCGTTATTTGTTTGTCTAGGATTATAGGGACGTAGCTATTTACAATCAAATAACTATTATTTTTGAATTTTGATAGATGGGAAGTTATTCTTCGAGTTTTATCTGATGCGCTCTACGGCGGCTCTGTGTCATCATTCTTATATGACCTCTCACAATCCTTCACATTCAGTCCCCACGCTGCGTTTGGCTGTGGCTCCTCACACAGAATCGTTGCCCGGCGATCGGCTTCTGGCGAATGTCAGTGCGGAGGCTCTTCTGCGCGCCGCTTCTTTTTTAAGCCCGAAACGTCGATTGGAGTTTCTCTGGTCGCGAGTGTTGCTTGCCAAATTGTTGGAAAACGAACCGCAGGCCGCCGTTGTAGAGATCCCTCCTCGGTCCCCCCGTATTGAAGGCGCGGATGTTTCGGAAACCTCAATTTCCCACACGAAGACATGGATCGGGGCAGTCGTAAGTTCTGTGCCTGTGGGTATTGATATGGAAGTGATGCAACCGAGTCGTGTGAATGAAGCAATATTTACCCGGCTATTTGATAAGCGTCATTGGGATGCGGCGGAAAACCGAGTGGCCGACTTCTATTGTTTCTTCGGTATGTACGAATCGGCTGTGAAGATGAATGTGCCGTTCTGCTCGGCATGCGATCGCCCGTACGTCGGTCATTGCGCTCAGAGCGCGGCGTCGGTACGTTTTTTCAGCGATGGACAAACACTACTCACTGTGGTGACGGCAGAACCGGTTCAGCTCGAGATTTGTCAATTTGAGGTTGGACCGGACGCCCAGGAACTCATCGCAACCGATGCTCTTTCATTTATCCCTGTTGAGGGCCCTGCTTGTCTGGGGAGAGTCTGAAGATTCGGGGCCAAATAGCAAAAAGCCTGTCGTTAACGAGACAGGCTTTTTTGCTTTGAAGAAGACAAAAAGTTATTTGCGCTTCTTGCGTCCAACCTTGACTTCCTCAATCTTGCCGGACTTAAAGGCAAGTTCGCGCCAGGTCTTGCGGGCGAAGATGAGAATGCCGTAGACGACCATGGCAATACCAAGTCCCAACAAGGTGGCTGTAAAGAATGACTTCTGATAGAAGAGCACCGCGGTCACCATGCCAACCACGACAGCGACGGCTTCGGGCCAGCCCATGCCGGGCTTACGCTTTTCCAGACCGAAATCTGCGCTGGAAAATTCTTCAAGCGAAATCACACGCGTGCCGGGGGCCGGATCTTCCGAGACTTCACCGTGCTGTTCGGGCATCTTCATACCGCGTTGTGCATAAACGCGCTGAATGGCGGCAAACTGGCTCTCGGTCAGAGGTTCCTGAACGCGTTTGCGCAGTTCATCGTTCGTCAATTGATTGAATTCGCCGGCGGCGGCGCGGATGGCGCGTTTCGTTGATTGAGCCATGACGATCTTCCAGTACGTTTTTGAATAGATGTTTCGCAGTAGACGCGGGATTTTATCAGCAATCGCTTTGGAGTAACACCACTGCTTGTGTGCTTACCCCCTCTTCTCTGCCTTCAAAACCGAGTTTTTCATTGGTCTTTGGCTTGATTGAAACGCTCCCCTCTTCAATTTCGAGGATTTCTTCAACGCGCGCTTGCATGGTGGCAACGTGCGGATTGAGTTTGGGTTTTTGAGCGACAACGACGGCGTCAATGTTGACTACGCGCCAGCCGGCTTCGCGAACCGCCTCATAGGCATCTTTCAAGAGGATTGCGCTGTCGGCACCCTTGTATTTCGGGTCGGTGTCCGGAAAAAACGTACCGATGTTTCCCAGACGGGCCGCACCCAGAATGGCATCCGTGATGGCGTGCAACAGCGCATCGGCATCGCTGTGGCCGTCCAACCCCAAGGCGTGTTCGATTTCAATCCCACCCAAAATGAATTTGCGGCCTTCAACCAAACGGTGAGAATCGTAACCGATGCCGACGCGAATTTTCATGGGATTCTCCATATAAATTTTGGCGTCTTCAATGTCCTGAGGACGCGTGAGTTTGATGTTGCGCGAAGAAGATTCCACGACGCCAACAGCGTAGCCGGCTGACCGCATGGCACTCGACTCGTCAGTGGCGTCACTGTTGCCGGCAAGCGCAGCCTTGAGCTGCCCGTACGGGAAGCATTGCGGCGTGGCAATACGCATCAAGCCGCTGCGATCGATATCTTCGACGAGAAGACCGCTTTCATCGATGCGCTTGACCGTATCCCATACGGGGACGGCCAGAACGAGCCCTGCGGCCGTTTTGTCCTGCAGTACTTCCCCGGTTCGGGCGATCAAATTGGAGACATCCTGCGGCTGTACGAAGGGGCGGGCGGCATCATGCACCAGAACCAGATCATCGTCGGCGATGGTATCCGAAAGTGCTTCGAGTGTCTGAAAAACAGTTTTGGCCCGAGTATTGCCGCCGGTTCGCATCACGGCGGCCGGGATGGCAAGCGAGTCGACGTATTGATCTTCGGGACTTACGGCGACATAGATGCCGTCGATTTCCGGAACGTCCAAAAGTGCGAGCACGGTCGTTTGCAACACCGTCTGTCCGCTATCACCCAACGGCAGATATTGCTTGGGACGATCAGACTGCATTCGGGAGCCACAGCCTGCGGCGGGCAACACAACGAAAACGCGGCGATTGGCAAAAGTCATGGGATTTCAGGTCGAGATGAAAACGTGCACGGATTTTAACGCGCACATGAAAAATCCCGCCGACTGCAATAGCCGACGGGACTGATCTTGGAATCGGTTAGCTCGAGAAAGCGTTCCGATTAGAAGATGTGACGCAGACCGACGATGACTTGAGTGGCCTTCATGTCGCCGAGCTTGCCTTCATCGTTTTCAGTCTTGAGCTGCTTGTAAGCTAAGCCGGAGTATACGGTCGTACGCTTGGAGAGGTCGTACTCATGGCCTACTAAAACGTTAAAGTTCTTGGCATCCCAGTTAAGCGGATCGTCGTTGGCTTCGAGATAACCGTAGTAGGCGCCAACATACAAACGCCCCCAAGAATCCATCGGGATTTGAGCACCGATGTGGAAGTTGTAGCCGTCGGCATCGTAGTAGTAGAAAGTATTTGTATCCTCGTTTTGGTACCAGAACGGAATGCTGTAGCCGAGACCGTCACCGAAGCCTGAGCGCGCTCCCTTGACATACTGGCCGAAGGCCGTCAGCTTGATGGAACCGAAGTCGTAGTGCCCCCCGATGCTGAGCACACGGCTGTCGCCGACGTCAGCGGCATTACCCTTCTCATCAACTTCTTGGCTTCCGTAATGACGGAACATGAGCGTGTCGTAGATCACCACAACGCCCACAGGACCGTTGTTGTAGGTCAAGCCGGCGGCAAAGTAGCGGTTGTTGTTGCGTTCGTTGGGTTGAGAGTCATCGTCGCCGTCGGTGGTGTCGTTAGCAAACGAGTACTGCAGATAGCCGGTAAAGCCGGCAGCTGTCGGGGTCTGGTAGGTCACCATATTGTCCAGACGCATGCCGTTGCCTTGGTAGTTGCCGATGTTGAAGATGCCGTCCCAGCCGCCGGGCAGAACGTCAGCGTTGACGCCCCAGATATCAAGCGTACCGGCGCCGGAAATGAGCGTGCCGGCGCGGCCGAAGCTCAGCGTGCCGTAGGGAGAGTGGAACTTCAGCTGAGCTTCACGGCCAAACATGCGGTCGTTTTGGCCCAGCTTGCCCGAGTCGGACTGGAAACCGTTTTCAAGCACGAAAGAGACGGCGTAGCCGTTGCCCAGATCCTCGGTACCCTTAAAGCCGAAGCGGGATCCGGAGTTGTAGCCGTTGATCATCTCAAACTTATTGACCGTCGGGTTACGGAGCGTATCAACATTGGTATAACCCAAGCCCGTGTCAACAATACCGTAAAGGGTGAAATCCATTGCGCTAGCGGTAGCGGCCGTCATGGCGGCTGCAACAGCGATGGCGATCTTTTTCATTCTTAAAGTCTCCCTAGGAGATATGTTTTTATTACTGGGAATAGTTTTCTGCCGAGGCAGTGCGTCTGATCTTATCGGTAGGCATTTGGCGCAGGCAAACTCTGTCAAGGCCTATTTTGTGCTGATTTGACAAGTGTTGTAGTGAATCTACACAACTAAGCATTTTCTCTCAGTGAAAAATCGACTGAAAGAGCCCAGGGTTTGATCGCAGAAAAAACTCCTGCCCGAGGCGGTACCGAGCAGGAGACTTGAGGAAGATTGAGAGACCGAAAAGTGGTCAGCAGCTAAGATCAGTGTTTGCCGCAACCGCAGTGTCCGTGACCATGACCGTGGCAACCGCAATGGTGGCCTTCGTTGTGGCAGTCGCATGTTTCTTTGCCGCACGAGCATTCGCCGCCGCAGCTGCATTCCCCCTCTTTTCCGTGTCCGTGACAGCCGCAGCCTTCTTCTTCGTGTCCAAGATGTCCATGGCATCCGCATCCGCTTTCTTCATGACCATGACAATGGTGGCCGCCTCGGCCGGTGGTCGCGGCTTCAACGTTGTTCTGAAGCGTTCCGGCGATGAGAGCAGCAATGGCGATATCGCAATCGCCTTCGTTGCCGGCATAAAGCGCGATGTTGGCTTGCGCGAGCGACTTCACGGCGCCCGGTCCGAGACCGCCGCAAATGACGCAGTCAACGGCGTTCTTTACGAGAAGGTTCACCACGGCGGCGTGACCGTGGCCGCCTGCGGCAATCGTTTCGGTCGAAATGACGGCTCCGTCTTGCACAACATAGATCTTGAAGTTGGGCGCCATGCCGAAGTGTTGGAAGATAGCGTCGTTTTTGACTGGCAGAGCGATTTTCATGTGCGAAACTCCTTGAATTTCATCTTGCGCGGCTGACTGAGCAACGGTCTTGCGTCTGCATCGTCCGGCGCATGCGCAGCAGTTTGTTTCCTGACAAATCCGATAGTTGCCGCCTTCGATTACTAGCGGCTTGCCGTTGACGATCGCATCGGCAATCTTGAAGCGGGCCTTTTCGTAAATCTCGGTTGCTGTCGTGCGGGAAATCTGCATTTGCTGAGCGCATTGATCGTGAGTGCGCTTTTCGAGGTCAACGATGCGAATCGCTTCGTACTCTTCGACAAGCAGGACAACCGGAGTAAGCTCTTCGCCCCCTTGAGGAGCAAAGAGGCGCACCTGCGGTTCACAACACACACGACGACAACGACTGGGTCTGGGCATACTTCAAAATTGCAATATCGTTTCCGACAAATGTCGGAATCAAGTATAGCGCGAAATTTTCAGAAGTCTCCTTGCCTTTTCTTATCGTTTTGCAAATCCTTTGGAGCGAAGGAACTCCAAAACAAACGGTCGGCGTTCGCGGGCAAGCACGCCGCCGATGCCTTTAGTCCAGGAGTTCTTGCGTGGCGAGCGGCTGCGTGTGGCGAAATACGTTTCGGTGACGGCATCGTATTTTTGCAGTTCGGCTGCATCGGGTCCGATGTAGCGGTTCTCCATGACGGTCACCGCTTGCGGCAAACGCGGCTTGACTTCGTTTTTGAAGGCGGGATGACCAAAAGCGAGCCCCAGCACGGGATAGACGTTTTCGGGCAGTCCCAGCGCCTGATCGGCCTTGGCAATGCCGTTGCGCAAACCTCCGATAAAGCACCCGCCCAGCCCAAGCGATTCCAGAGCCACCATAGCGTTTTGCACGCAGATGCCTACGTCAAGTGTCGAAGTCAGGAATTGCTCGGTCCAGCCGAGATCCGCCTTCGGACAAAGACCGGCGTCACGATGGTAATCGGCACAGAAAACCCAGAATTCAGGTGCGGAAAGCACCTGAGACTGGTTGCCGCTGGCTTCGTACATCACTCGGCGCAATTCGGGGTCGGTCACGCGAATGACGGTGACAAGCTGCAGGAAGCACGAGCTTGACGCGGCAAAGACTGCATCAAGAATCTTCTGACGCATGGCCTCCGACACCGGCTCGTCTGTGTAGTCGCGCACGGAGGTATGTGCGCAGAGCATGTCGACAACGGGAGCATCGACGTTTTTCCAGCTTGCTTCAATGGCTTTGATTTCTCGGTTCAGCGCTTCGTTGACGGGCACCGGAACGCCGACCGCCCTCGCCTTTTCAATCAAGGCGCCCGAGAAGAAATCGACTTCGGTCAGACGGTGAGCCTTGGTGTCTTGTCTGAGGCTGGGCATCCCTTCCGGATCAAGTCCGTCGCCGATGCGGATGTATTCCTCAAGGTCGCGCTCGGTGACGTCCACGCCGACTTTTTCGGCTACAGCGACAACCTCACGCATCGCGGCAATGTAGCGATCGCGCACGGGGCCGGGCTTTTGAATGTCGGCAAAAGTGCCTTTGGCCACGGCAATCGTTTGGTTGACGCCGATATTGAACATCCACTTGCACCAGATGCGCCGTTCGATGTCTTCTTCGTGGAGATACACAACGCCTGTGGAGTCAAAGAAAGCTTCGACGGTTTTCAACGCCGGCAGCCGATCGGCGTAACGTGCGGGTACACCGATGAAAAGAAAGCCGGGATTCTTGCAGGTGACGTGAGTGCCCACGCGCGTTGCGGCCATGCCCTGTGCGACGCTATAAAGGACGGTGGCCTGCGGGAAGGCTTCTTCGAGAATCGTTTCGCTCGTGATGCCGTTTAAAAGCGACACGATGATCGTTTCAGGGCCCACAACGGGACGCACGGATTCGATTGCTTCTTTTAATTGAGTGCCTTTGACACCGAAGATCAGCAGTTGAGCTTTACCGGGGTAGTCCTGAGGATCACAAAAGGCAAAGCGGCAGGGCTTACCGTTAAAGGTCGGGGGATCGGCGTGATATCGCTGCTTGCGCTTTTCATCGACCAAAAACGTCACGGCTCCCTGTTTCATCTTCCGGGCCATGGTGTGGCCGTAGAGAATGCCCAAAGCGCCCATGCCGATGAGGGCCACGGATTGAATTGTCTGCATCTGAATTTTCCTTTTCGCTCGAAAAGTCTCTCTTATTTAAGTGAGAGGCCGGCTCGTTTCTTGTCTTTCGGACAATAGCGCAATTTGGTCCGGACGGTCATGGTAACGGCTTTTTCAAAAGCGACCTTGCGCGGTATTGAACCAAGGTACAAGGAGAAATTTGACGCTGCTCTTCAGAATTTCACTCGTAAACCGGCGGCAATGTATCCACAGGTTTGACACTTCGGCGAAAAGAAGCACTTCTACTCGCACTTTTCGCTTGCTGCAACACCGATGCATCGGCCGCTACATAACAAACACGTGTGCAAATTCAACCGAAAGGAACTCCGAAAAAATGATCGGCGTCTTAATTTCTCTTGCAGTCACCGTCCTGGTGGTCTGGATTCTGCTCAAGAAGATGAAAGCCCAGTTCGTGCTCTTCTTCGGCGGCTTGGTTTTGTTGGTTAGTGCCCTGGCCATGGATGCGCTTGGGCTTCTCCCCAACGGTGCTCAGATTCTTCCCAAGGGTGTTTCGAGCACGGGCTTCGTGGGCTTTGACCTCTTTAAATGCATCTCCTCCCTGATGAGCTCGCGCGTGGCGGGCATCGGTCTGCTGATCATGGCCGCCTCGGGCTATTCCACCTACATGGCCAAGATCGGCGCAAGCGCTCTGATGGCCGATTACATCTCCCGTCCGCTGCGCGTCTTCAAGTCCCCCTACCTCGTGCTTGCTCTGAGTTACGTCGTAGGTGCCGTGGCTGACTTGTTCATTCCGAGCGCTTCGGGTCTGTCCATGCTCTTGATGGTGACGATGTATCCGGTGCTCGTGCGCCTCGGTGTCTCCCGACTTTCCGCCGCCGCCCTGATCATCACGGTGTCCTGCCTTGACATGGGGCCGACATCGGGCGCAGCCAACTACGCCGCTCAGGTGGCCGGCATGGATACGATGACCTACTTCATCGAATACCAGTTGCCCGTCGGTATCGTAACCACGATTGCCGTGGCCGTGTTGCACTACTTCTCCCAGAAGTACTTTGATGCTAGGGACGGTGAAAAGGCCAACGAAATCGACGAAACCGTTGCCAAGCAGAATGACCTCGACAGCAAGGGCGCTCCGGCTTGGTACGGCTTCCTGCCGATGCTGCCGCTCATCATGCTCTTCGTGTTCAACCGCTTCGTGATTTCGAGCATCAAGCTTGATGTGCCGACAGCCATGTTCATTTCCTTCACGGTGGCTCTTGTTTGCGAATTGATCCGCAAGCCCGCCAAGGAAGTGCTCACGACCGCCATGGATTTCTTCAACACGATGGGGCGTCAGTTTGCAACCGTGATCACCCTGATCGTTGCCGGCGAACTCTTTGCCAAGGGCCTGATCGCCACGGGTACCATCGATTATCTGATTGACGTCACCAAGAACATGGGCCTGCCCGCCTATGCCATCATGATCGTCGTCGTGACCTTCATTTCGATTGCCTCCGTCGTGATGGGTTCGGGCAACGCTCCGTTCTACGCCTTCTCGCCGCTGATGCCTGACTTTGCTCAGCAGTTCGGTGTCTCGACCATCCTGCTTCTCATGCCGATGCAGCTTTCGACCGGCATGGCCCGCAACATGTCCCCGATTACCGCCGTAGTGGTGGCTGTGGCGGGTTGCTCGGGCATCAGTCCGTTCGCGCTCATCCGCCGTACGGCAATTCCGATGATCGGCGGCTTGATCGTGATGGTGGTGACCACGATCCTGCTCAATTAATTTCCAATCATTGTCCTCCTGTTGGGCAGGCTGAGCGTTCCTTCTTCGGGCGCACAGCCTGTCTTTTTCGTATTGGTACAATCAAAGTTTGTCGATCTCTCGGAAAAAGGTACCGATGGCCCGTACTCAACACAGCTTGCTTCTGAGCAACTGCTTGCGCAAGGTTTCGCCAAGGGCCTCGGCCTTGGTCTGCGCCCTTATCATGGGCTTCGTTTCTCCGTCGTTTGCTCAAACAGCAGAAGACGTGGAGGATGCCGCCGACTATCTGCAAGCCTCGTCCGAAGCGCGCAAGCCTGCCCGGCAGCCTGCAACGCTTCGTGTAGGCGTGTACTATTCGCCGCTGTTCACATTCCGCACCGACTTGATGGACGTCACGATCGAGCGCCTCAAAAACGCGATGCCCGAGTACGCGTTTCAAGTCGTGCCTCTGTCCGAATTCGATCTGACCGTTGCCGCAGTTAAGCACGAGGTTGACCTCTTTGTGGTCACAAGCGGCTTATACACCTACCTTGAAACCTCCGGCGCTACGGCTTTGGCCGTGCGCAAGTCTCCTCAGTCGCAAGATCCGGGCAAGGCCATGGGCGCGGTATTCATTGCGCGTGCCGACGACGCGAGAATCACGAGTACGTCCGACTTGCGCTCCAAACGTGTTGCTGCCTTAAGCCCCCAGTCCTTTGCGGGCTGGATCGTTGCTTTGGGCGAAATTTCCAACATCACGCAGTATCCGAAAAACTACTTTGGCAAGGCATACTTCAAGGACAAGTCCGGCATGCCCATCGTCGAGGCCGTACTCAATAAGGAAGTCGACTTCGGTATTCTGCGCACCTGCGAATTCGAAAGCCTGGTGGCCCGAGGGCTGGTGGCGCCCAATACGATCAAGGTGGTGGGCAAGAAACCCGAAGACACCTTTGCCTGTCTGCGTTCGACCGATCTCTATCCCGATCTCATCTTTGCGGCTCAGGCCTCCTTGTCACCCGACATCAAGCGCAGACTTTCCGCGACGCTCCTTTCCATGCCGATGAGCGAGTCGGGATACGGGTGGACCGTCGGTGCGAATTTGAGTGAAACTCGCCATCTGGTCGAGCGCCTGGGCTATAGTCCGACCGTGCGCATGACGGGCTCGAGCGTGATGATTGATCGCTATAAGTACGCGCTTCTAATTGGCGTGTTGCTGCTGTTGGCCGCCGTTTTCTATAGCTTTGCCGTAAGCCGAACCGTGGCGCGCCGTACCAAAAAGCTCGTAGAGGTGATCGACGAAAAGTCGGAGCTTGAAAAGACTGCCCGCATTGACCGCGAAAGACTCTCGCAATTGGAGCGTGCGGGCTTTGTCTCGGAAATTTCGAGCATGATCGCACACGAACTTCGGCAACCGGTGGCAAGCCTCATCAACTATGCCGACGGCTTGTCGCTATACCTAGGCGGCCGAGGCAAGGACCCGGTGATTGACGAGGCTACCCGCGAAATTACCAAGCAGGCCGAGCGCGTGGCAAGCATCGTCGATCGCGTGCGGGCCTATGCGAAGAACCGTGAGAAGGCGCATCAATCGGTGGATCTGTGCGACATCGTCAAGCATGCCTTCGGTTCCTTCCGATCAGGGAGCGACCTCACCGGTGTCCGCATCCTCTCTTCGCTTCCGCCCGAAGCGTTTGTTTCGGGCGACGCCTTGGAGCTTGAGCTCCTCGTGGTCAATTGCCTCAAAAACGCCCTTTCGGCGATTCGAAAGAACCCCGATGGCAAGGGAGAGATCCATATTTCGCTGACTTCCGAATCGAGTACAACGACAGCTTTCTGGAGACTTAAGGTCCAAGACAACGGTCCGGCCGTTTCCGACGAGCAGTTCCGTATGCTTGCGCGTCCCGTGGCGAGTGAAAAAATCGAAGGGCTCGGCCTGGGCCTGTCGATCAGCCGTACCATTGCCGAGCGTCACGCGGCCCGACTGGAATTCACCCGCAATCAGCCGGGTGGCTTGGCCGTCTCGCTTTGCATTCCGGCCGCCGATCAACCTCATGAGGAGCAAACCGCATGACCGAAGAACTGAGCAGCCGAGCTCTGCGGCCTCTGGCTCGCGTCATTGACGACGAAGAAACGGTGCGTAATTCCACCGTCTTTACGCTTCGCGTGGCAGGTATCGAAGCCGTGGCTTACGAGAGCGCCGCTGCCTTTTTGGAAAATGACGATATTCGTACCCCCGGCTGCGTGATTCTCGACGTGCGCATGCCCGATATGAACGGACTGGAACTACAGGACGAAATGTTGCGCCGCGGCATTGATTTGCCGATCGTTTTTCTCACCGGCCACGGCGATATCTCCATGGCGGTGATGGCACTGCAAAAAGGTGCGGGCGACTTCTGCGAGAAACCCGTCGAACCCGAGCGTTTGCGTCAGACCGTGCGTCGGTTGTCGGATCAAAACATAGAAGCGAGAAAAGAAAAATTCCGTATCGACATGATGCGCGGCGCCTTTGAGACGCTCACGCAGCGTGAAAAGGAAATTATCCGTTTGGTTGCCGACGACAAACTCAATAAGGTGATCGCGATCGACTTGGGCATTCAGGAGCACACGGTGAAGATTCATCGAGCCAACGCCTGCAAGAAGCTTGGCGTGCGCTCGGCTCTGGAAGCGCATAAATATTTGGCTGCCATCGGAGAAATCGCATCGTCTTGAACCAAGGTACAAGGCGAGTTCGAGCTCAATCCTGAAGAATTGTCCCTATCCGATACACCTCCCGGGAAAGGGACATTTTTTAAGGACAAACCAAATGCTCGAGACCTACCTCCAAGACCTCGCCGAAGTTGTCAATCTCGACTGCGGCAGCGCCAACTGCGAAGGCGTCACCAAGGTGGCCAACATCATGAAGCGCCACTTCGACTCCATCGGTTTTGCGACGGAACTTGTGGACCTCGGCCCGAAGGCCGGCAAGGGTCTGTTTGCGACGAACAAGCCCGGTGCCGAAAAGTTCGACATCATGTTCAATGCTCACCTCGACACCGTTTTTCCCGACGGTACCGCCGCCGCACGTCCCTTCAAGGTTGAAGACGGCAAGGTGACGGGGCCGGGTTGCGCCGACTGCAAGGCCGGTGTCATCGCGATCTTCCACGCTCTCAAGAACGCCCGCAAGGAAGACCTTGATCGTCTGGCCATCGCTGTGTGCTACAACCCTGACGAAGAAATCAGTTCGCTTTCCTCCCGCGAATGGCTTCAGCAGATGGCTTCCAAGTGCAAGCGAGCCATCGTCTGCGAACCGGGCCGCGCCACGGGTGCCTTCGTTCGTTCCCGCAAGGGCCGCTCCGTTTGGAACGTGGTCGTGCATGGTGTGGCCGCTCACGCCGGCAACAACCCGCAGGACGGCCGCAGCGCGGTTCTGGCAGCCGCTCACCTCACAATCGCCATCACCAACCTCCAGGACCTCGAAGGCAAGGGCACGAGCGTGACGGTCGGCGTTATCGAAGGCGGTACGGTCTGCAACACGGTTCCGGAAAAGTGCACCCTTAAGATCGACACCCGCTGCTGGAATGACGAAGACGGCCGCGAAATTGACGAAGGCATCGAAGCGTTGGCCAAGCAGAATTGGGGCGACGGCATCACGGTCGAAGCCACGCGTGTTTCCAAGTCCCCGGCTATGCCCTGCACGGACGCCACCAAGGAACTCGTTGAAATGGTCAACCGTGCTGCCAAGGAAGAAGGCTATGACGCCACTTGGGTTGATGCCGGCGGCGGTTCCGATGCCAATCGAATCGCACAGGTTGGTGTGCCCGTGATCGACGGCGTAGCGCCTGCCGGTGCCGGTTTCCATTCCGAACGCGAATATCTGCGCGTGGATACGATCGAAAACCGTGTCCGTACGCTCACCCGTGTTCTGCAGTATCTCTGATGAGACAATCAGACGTCTGATCTGACGAAAAAAGATCTCCTTCAGTTTGGACGGCGTTCTGAGGAAAAAACCGAAGACGCCGTCCTTTTTTGCGCAAAGATTCAATGTGTCTATCGAGTAGGCACATTTTTTGTTGATTTTTGTCTTGCTAAGAAAGAGTTGATTGACTTAACTCAATTCAAGTTCGCCTTCTTTGCCTCTGCGCATCTCGATCACTTTTCTCACCGGACCGAAGGTTTTGCGGTGCGCCGGCAACGGTCCGTACTTTTCAAGCGCTGCTATATGCTCGGCCGTACCGTAGCCTTTGTGTTTGGCAAAGCCGTACTCAGGGTGTTCTTTGTCAAGTTCAATAAGCCATTGGTCGCGTGTTGTTTTGGCGATGATGGACGCGGCGGAAATGGCGGCAACTTTGTCGTCGCCTCCCACAATGGCGTTGACCGCAATGTCAATGTGCGGCACGCGGTTGCCGTCGACCAGAACAAGGTTCGGGCGCACGGTAAGTCCCATGACGGCGCGTTTCATCGCAAGCATTGTGGCCTGCAGAATGTTGAGTTCGTCAATCTCTTCAACCGTAGCGTGGGCCACCGACCAATCGAGAGCCTTTTCCTTGATGACGGGGGCCAGTGTCTCTCGAGCTTCTTCGGTGAGTTTCTTGCTGTCGCGAAGCCCCGCAATCGGACGCATCGGATCGAGAATGACGGCGGCGGCCACCACGGGACCTGCCAGCGGTCCGCGACCGGCTTCGTCGACGCCGGCAATCAGATCGGCACTGTCTTCAAGCATGACGTCGTTGAAAAGATCGCCCATGCGTTTTTTGGTTTCTCTGCGGCCCATGATGCGTTTAATCGTGTGAAGTTAGAGGTCATCGTCGGCTGGACCGAGTGCCAGCAGCGGCTTGTCGGGCACCCAGACAAGCCGTACGCGTTCGGGGCAAAGCACAGGATCGGCATACATGCGCACGTCGGTACCGAGCCCCGCAGCAAACACGAGGCGGTCGTTGATCCAAATGAGCGGTAATTTGCTGCGCTCAAACGAGGGCACTCCCACCGATTGGAACAGGTGCTTGAGGTTACGCGATGGACGCAGTCGGTAAAGCTTGATTTTCTCCCCACCCCTTCTTGGCCGCACTTCAATTTTTCCTTCGCGAAGAAGATTAGCGTCAAGTCCGGGTTCATCGCCTTGGCAGCGGACAAACTTCAGAATGCCTGACCATGGGGCGAGAACGACGCACTCTTCTCCTTTCCATTCGATCGGCATCAAAAGTTCGGCGCCGCGCGGTGTCGTTACAGGATCGACCATTACAAGATTGACGCCCCAGCGGCGGAGTTCTTTGCCGCCAATGCGAAAACTCATCTTGGTATCGGCGTGTGTCTGTCGCAGCTGACGCAGAATTTCGCTCAGTTTGGCGTGCGAAGGAGAACGTACGCCCGACATGCCGAGCCATGCTCTGAGGCAGTTGGCCTGTCGTTCAAAGCCGAGGTTGAGCAATTTGGCAATGTTGAGCGAACCGGGTTTGTCGCCTGCGCAATGCGCGCAGTCGTCTTCACCCAGATTGCTGAGAATTTCGGCCGATTGCGCCACAAGGGTGATGGAGCGAGCGGCAGCCGACCTCCAGCCTTTTCGGGCGGCGTCCAGCGGCGGAAGAATGTCGTTGCGAATGAGGTTGCGCAAAAAGCGGGTGTCGGCATTGCTGTCGTCTTCGACCCAGGTGAGTTTGGCGCGCTTGACGTAGGCGGCGATTTCGTTGCTTGAGACTTCAAGCCAGGGACGCGCGAGCACAAGCTCCGCATCGTCGCCGGCGCTTTCGAGCATGCGCACGGGGCTGATTGCGGCAAGTCCCTCGGGACCCGCACCGCGGATCCACTGAATGAGGAAGGTCTCGATGCGATCGTCCAAATGGTGCGCCGTGAAGATCGCGTCCGAATTGAGTTCTCGGGCGACCTTCATGAGCGCCTTGTAGCGGGCCTGACGGGCGGCGGCTTCAATGCCGCAGGCCGAGTGCTGAGGCACGTAGACGCGCTCGACGCGCAGCGGAATCTGCCACTTGGCGCACTGCTCCTCGGCGTGCCGCACCCATTCGTCGGCCATCTTGCTCAAGCCGTGATGCACGTGCACGGCCGTCACCGACTCGATCACGTTCTTGTAGGCGGTCTTCTTGAGACGCGCGAGAACGTCGACGAGCGCCGTCGAATCTTTGCCGCCCGAGTACGCAACCAGAATGCGCACGGGGTTGACGGGCGTCAAACAGAACTGTTCGACGCTCGCGGCGGGCTTGCGGTCGGCGATCGTATCGATCGTGTCGGCAAGCAAAAGCGTGAGCCTGGCAGCCGGAGACGTGGCCGCACGTTGCTTCTTATGCGTCATTTACGCCTGAATTTATTCCTTTGCGGGTTCTGCGGAAGCGGCTTCGGGAGCCTCCTTCTTTGCAGCAGTTTTGCGCGTCGCGGGGCGGCGGCGAGCAGGTTTCTTCGGAGCGGTCTCAGCGACGGTTTCCGCGGTTTCTGCCACTTGCGATTTCTTCGCTACGGGCTTGCGGCGCAATGCGCAGCTGCGGCGCGGCTTCTTGGGCGTTTCCGGTTCCTTCGTCTTGGGTTCTTCCGCCGCCGACTCTTCAAGCGGCAGTTCGCTTTCGTGCGCAGCCTGGCACAGCAGTTCATAAGCGCTGCTGCACTTTTCCTCAAAGCGGCCGTAGTTCATCAGACGGCCGAGACGGCGCTCGACCAGAGCGTCCGGATCCATCGTGAGGAACGCCTTCAACTGATCGACCAAGGTCTTGCGCAGGGTCGAAGCCATGAGTTTGGGATCGCGGTATGCGCCGCCGAGCGGTTCGCTGATTACCTTGTCGACGAGGCCGAGTTCAAGGAGTCGGTCGGATGTGAGCGCCAGAGCCTGAGCGGCTTCAGGAGCCTTGTCAGCGCTCTTCCAGAGAATGGAGGCGCACCCTTCAGGGCTGATCACGGAGTACGTGGAGTACTGCAGCATGATGAGCGAGTCGCACACGGCAATGGCCAATGCGCCGCCCGAGCCGCCTTCACCGATGATGGTGGAGATCACAGGAACGCGCAGTTTGGCAAGCTCATAGATGTTGCGGCCGATGGCTTCGGACTGATTGCGCTCTTCCGCATCAATGCCGGGATAGGCGCCCGGGGTGTCGACGAACGTGAAGACCGGCAGGCTGAACTTTTCGGCAAGCTTCATCAGACGCAGAGCCTTGCGGTAGCCTTCGGGCTTGGTCATGCCGAAGTTGCGGCGCGTGCGTTCGCGGGTGTCGCGGCCCTTCTGGTGGCCGATCACCATCACGGCGTGTTCGCCCAGACGCGCCAGACCGCCCACGATGCTCTGATCGTCGGCAAAGGTACGATCGCCGTGCAGTTCGTGGAAATCCTCAAAAATGGCGTCGATGTAGTCGAGCGTGTACGGACGGTTGGGGTGACGTGCCACCAGAGCCGTCTGCCACGGCGTCAGATCGGCGTAGATCTCGGCCGTACGCGTGCGCATCTTGCGCTTGAGCTCGGAGAGCGCTTCGTTTTCGCTCACACCTGTTTCCAGTTCCTTATTTTCGAGCTCTTCCATCTTTTTGTAGATTTCGCCGAGATCCTTTTCGAAATCCAGAAATACTGCTTTGGCCATGCTTATGTTCCTAACGGCAAAACATCGGTTTCGCCTTGACTAACTAATACTGTACGGGGGGTTGCGGTGAGGCTCTGCCACAAAAGCCATGTGGCAGCCGTGCGCCACGGAGCCCACACCTGCGGGTCCTTGGCATCGAGCCCTGTCTTTTCCAGCGCTTTGCGCAGCCCGAAATCCGTTTGCGCCCAAACATCCGGTCGGTTCAATCCGAAAATCAGCACCATGTCCGCGGTCCACGGTCCCACACCTTTGACGGCGGTCAATCGAGCGCGCACCGCCGCGTCGTCGAGCGATTCGAGCGCCGGCGCAGTGAAGCTGCCCTCGACATACTTTTGCGCGATCGCAACAAGAGCTCCCGCCTTGGTTTGCGAGAGTCCCAGATCACGAAGCGCGTCGACAGAACTTCCGGCCAGAGCGTCGGCTGCGTTGTCGCCTCTGTCTCCGGCGTACCCGAAGACCGACTGAGCCATTTTTTCAGCCACAGTCGTATTGACCTGCTGACCGCATACGGCGCGCACATACGTGTTAAAGAGATTTTCACAGGCAACAAGTCCCTGCCCCGCCGTTTTGCGACGGGCTTCAAGGAAATACGCTTCGCCCGAGAGAGCCTCGAGCGCTTCGTTCCACCAGGTGACGATTGCCATAACCGACGAGCGAAAACGTTACTGACGGCGCCAGGTCGAACCGGCGGGACCGTCTTCGATCACGATGCCGAGCGCGGCGAGTTCGTTGCGGATGGCGTCGGCGCGGGCAAAGTCGCGCGCCTTCTTGGCGGCCGTGCGCTCGGCCACCTTGGCGTCGATGGCGGCTTCGTCAAGCCCCGTGACGGCACCTTTCAAGAACACTTCCGCGTCAAGCTGCAGGATGTTGAGAACTGAGCCTAATTTTTTCAGAAGCGAAGCGGTTTGAGCATCGCCCGTTCGGTTGATCTCCGCGGCCATCTGCTGCAACACGCCGATCGCTTCGGGCGTGTTGAAGTCTTCATCCATCGCAGCCTTGAATTTCGCGGCCCACGGATCGGTCCAGTCGACCGCTTCGTTGTTCTCTTCCTTCGGAGCGTTCTTGAGCGCCGTATATAGGCGCTGCAGCGCCTTGTGCGAATCGTCAATGAGACTGTTGGCAAAACTGATCGGGCTGCGGTAGTGGCTTCTCAAAAGGAAGAAGCGCAGCACTTCGTTGCCGTTGCCTTCGCCGTAGGCGCTGTTCGTTTCCTTCAATGCGTCGCGAATCGTCCAGAAGTTGCCCAGAGACTTGCTCATCTTCTCTTCGGTGCCGTCCTCGCGCTTGACGCGCAGCGGGCCGGAGTGCATCCAGATGTTGGCAAAGGGAGCGTCATTGGCGCCTTCGCTTTGCGCAATTTCGTTTTCATGGTGCGGGAAGATCAGATCCGGGCCGCCGCCGTGGATGTCAAAGGTCTTGCCAAGATAGTGGCAGCTCATGGCCGAGCACTCAATGTGCCAGCCCGGGCGCCCCTTGCCCCACTTCGAATCCCAGGCGGGCTCGCCCGGTTTGGCTGCCTTCCAAAGTACGAAGTCGAGCGGATCGCGCTTGGTTTGCGCCACTTCGATGCGGGCACCTGCGCGCATTTCATCGGGCTGACGCCCGGAGAGCTTGCCATAGCCCGCAAATTTGCGCACGGCATAGTCAACGTCGCCGTTGTCGGCCGCATAGGCAAGGCCCTTTTGCTCGAGCTTTTCAACGAGGTTGAGCATTTGCGGGATGAATTCGGTGGCGCGCGGCTCGTACGTGGGCGCAAGGCACCCGAGACTCAGCATGTCCTGCTGCATTGCAGCGGTGAATTCGTCGGTGAGTTCCTTCGTGGAGATGCCGCGCTCGGCGGCGCGCTTGATGATCTTGTCGTCAACGTCGGTGACGTTGCGCACGAACGTGACGGCATAACCGCTTGCCTCAAGCCAGCGGCGCACGACGTCGAAGGCGACAAAGGTGCGGCCGTGGCCGATGTGGGTGTAGTCGTAGACCGTGACGCCGCAGACGTACATGCCAACCTTGCCGGGTTCGATGGGCGTAAACGGGCGGATGTCTTTGCTGAGCGTCGAATAGATTTGAAGGGTCATTGCGTACTTTCGTTTCTGATTTTTCGTGCTGCCTGCCGCATTCCGTAACAAAGAGCCACAGATAGGCGCAAAGGAGCGAATGCGGCGATGCATTACAATCTACGGAGTTTAACAGTTTCGTGCCTTCAGCGGCCCTGAAAAATCTAGTCCGAGTCACCTTTTTCGGGCTTTTTTCCGTGTGTCGTTCCAAGGTTCTTTTTGTTGTCCCATGACTCGACTGCTTTCTTTCATTCGTCCGGCGCTTGCGGTTGCCGGTTGCGCGCTTGTGGCGGCTGTAACTCTGCCCGCCAACGCGGCGCTTGTCGATCCCGACGCTCCTTCCGTGCTTCTCAATAACGGTCAGGTGCCCGGTGTTGTCGACAAACTCATCAACCGCGGAGACTACGCTGACGCCTTAAAGCTCATTGCCGACGGTCTCAAAGCCAATCCTCATTCCGCTCAGCTACGCTTTCAGCGCTGTGTCGTTTACGAACGCATGGGAGATCGCGCCAAGGCTATCGACGGTTTTGAGCAATTCATCCGCACCTATCCCGAAATCCCCGAGGCTTACAACAATCTTGCCGGACTCTATTCACGCAACGGCAACCTCGTGCGTGCCGAAGAGCTCCTTATCAAGGCCGTTGCCTTGCGTCCCGGCTTTGCACTTGCACACATGAATTTAGGCAATCTCTATTTGGCAAAAGCTAAAAACGCATATAACACTGCCATCAAAACGGGCGGGAATAAAGAAAAACTAAATGCCAACATTCAGATGCTCAACAAGCTTCTGGGAGAGTAATCCTTTTTTGTCGGCTTTTTGATAAGTTCACCTTTTTCGAGACATCCATCATGAAAATTGCAAATCGTTTTCGAGTGACCTTACCTGCGGCCCTGGCCGCCGTTCTCTTCGGCGGTTCTGCCATTGCCGCTCCCAAGGATGAGCCGATTGCGGAGATTTCTACGTCGCTCGGCGACTTTGCCGTGCGTCTGGATGCTCAGCGCGCCCCGATTACGGTCGCCAACTTTATTCGCTATGCCGACGAAGGCTTTTATGACGGTACGATTTTTCATCGTGTCATTGACGGCTTCATGGTTCAGGGCGGCGGTTTTACACCGGATCTCAAGCAAAAGCGCGCCACCCACCCAGCCATTGTCAATGAAGCCCGCGGCGGCCTTCTGAATCAACGCGGTACGATTGCTATGGCTCGTACAAACGAACCGCACTCTGCCACCTGCCAGTGGTTTGTCAATACGGTCGACAACGACTTTTTGGATGCCAAGAATGCCCGCGACGGCTGGGGCTATACGGTATTCGGTCGCGTGATCCGCGGCATGGATGTGATCGATAAGATCAGTTCTGTGAAAACGGGCACTCGTATGGGCATGCGTGACGTTCCGACGCAAACCGTTAAAATCCTCTCCGTCAAGATCAAGCGCTAGTAACCCAAGGGCTCCGCTTAGGGCGGGGTTTCTTGTTGCCCGGCGTTTGAATTTTTTATTTCTTTTACTTTGAGAAGTGATCTTCAATCATGATTCGCTTTACGACCAACAAGGGCGTCTTTGACGTCGAACTCAATGAAGCAGCTGCACCGAAGACCTGTGAAAATTTTTTGCAGTACGTTCGCTCGGGTTTTTACAACGGCACGATTTTCCACCGCGTCATCAGCGGCTTCATGATTCAGGGTGGCGGCTTTGAACCCGGTCTGCAGCAAAAGGAAACCAAGGCTCCGATTGAAAACGAAGCCAACAACGGCCTCAAGAACGACAAGTACACGATCGCGATGGCTCGCACCAACGATCCGCACTCTGCTACGAGTCAGTTCTTCATCAACGTGGCCGACAATGATTTCCTGAATCACACCTCCCCCACTCCCCGCGGCTGGGGCTATGCCGTGTTCGGCAAGGTTGTCGCCGGTACTGATGTGGTTGACGCTATTGCCGCCGTTCGCACGGCTTCCCGCTCCTGGTACGGTGACGTGCCCGTGGAAGACGTTGTGATGGAAAAGGTTGAAGAGATCTAATCAGAACTCGGCCCCTGCTTTCTCGGCGGGGGCTTCTTTTGTTTAAAGAAATGAAGCTTACGGGACTCAAACTCACCGAGCCGCTCAAGGCTCCCTGTGTCAGCGGTCTGACCGACATGGCGCCGTTGTCGCGTCCCGTTTTTGTTTCTGATTTGCATTTGTCCGGCCGCAACAAGAAAACCGTACTGGGTTTTCTTTGGTTCCTGAAAACGCAGGCCAAGCGCTTCGACGAGCTCTTTTTGCTCGGCGACATTTTCGAATACTGGATCGGAGACGACGCCTCGTCTCCGGCCGAACCCCTGGCTCGAGCGTTGCGCAAATACGCTTCTCTCGGCAAACGCGTCTACCTCATGCAGGGCAACCGCGACTTTCTGCTCGGCGAAGATTTCGCGCGGCATTGCGGCGCCGAACTCGTTGCCGACGGTATCGTCGTGCAGTGTGCCGACAGCCGCATTCTTCTGTCTCACGGCGATAAATGGTGTACGTTGGACGACGAGTATCAGGATTTTCGGCGCCAGATGCACGACGAATCCTTTCAGCTGATGGCCTTGCGCATGACTGTGCAGGAGCGCATTGATTTCGCGAAGAAGGCGCGCGCGCAGTCCAAAAAGACGAAAACCGACCGCTCGCGCGAAATGATGGACGTGGTGCTTGCCGACGTGCGCAATGAAGTTTTAAGTAAAAATTGCGCCCACGTAATTCACGGTCATACGCATCGTCCGGCGCATTATGTTCATGACAACTTCACACGCACCGTGATCCCAGATTGGGATCTCGACGACAGGCAGCGTCCGCGCAAAGGTTGGGTGGAAATCAATTCCGCCGGTGTTCCTCAGGTTGTTCTTTCCGAACATTTCTTCTGATCCGGTCTATCTGTTTTCAGCTGATACGGATAAACCCGCCTACTCTTGATTCTTTGATTTAAGTCAAAACTACGTAGCACCTACGAGGTCTAAAAATACGCTTGAGTCAAAGAGAAGGTCTGTTAAGAGACCTCGAATCTTTTGGCGGCGTATCGACCGCGTCAGGCGGCGCCGGTGCTCAGGGTCGGAGAGTCATTGATCCGATCGGTCTTAAGAGCGGCGTCGGCGTCTTGAATGTCGCGACGGTGCGTTTGCCTACCTCAATCAGGAGAAGACAATGATCGAAAAAGAAATGAGCCGCCGCAGCCTCTTTAAGAGCTCGCTCGTGGGCGCGACCGCCGTCGGCGCCGCCGGCTTTGGTTTGGCTTCCACTGCTGAAGCCGCCCCCAAGAAGGCCAAGGCGGAAACGTTTGACGCCATCGTGCTCGGTGCCGGTCCCGCCGGCCTCATCACGGCCATCACCGCTCATGACGCCGGCGCCAAGGTTGTCGTGCTCGAAAAGTGCGACCGTCCCAACGGCAACGCCATCTTCGCTCTGGGTTCGATCTGCGGCTGGGGCACGCGCCACCAGGCTGAACAGGGCATCAAGGATACGGCCGACGCCTTCTACGCCATGATGATGGACATCTCCAAGCAGATGGGCGACAAGGCTCTCAACCGCCTCTACACCGACAAGATTTCCGAAGGCATCGACTGGCTTGAAAAGGATATCGGCGTGAAGTTCGGCAAGATCCGTCCCATGCCCTATCCGCGTCTGGGCCGCACCTGCCGCGTTCTGGGCGAAGGCCAGACGGGTGGTGCCCGTCTCGTTCAGGCTCTTCTCAAGGCAGCTGAAAAGCGCGGTATCGACATCCGCTACGAACACAAGGCCATCGAACTGCTTCACGACGACAAGTTTGCCGTGACCGGCGTCAAGGCCCTTACTCCGGCCGGCCAGAAGACCTTCATGTCCCGCGGCGGCGTTTGCATCGCCACCGGCGGCTTCTCGGGCAATCCCGAAATGGTCGACCGCTACATCGGCGGCTGGGCAACCCGCATGGTGCTGCGTGGTTCTCCTGCAATTACCGGCGAAAACATTTCCCTCACCCTGCCGCTCTTTACGAAGTTCGTGAATATGGACCAGTTCCACTCCGGTCCGATCATCGGCAAGACTCACGTCAACCCCGCCGACGTTCTCAACTCCGGTTACGGCATCCAGGTCAACACCTCGGGCAACCGCTACATGGACGAAAACAACACCTACGTCATCAAGGCCCGTACGACGGCTCAGATGACGCTCGACAACACCGCATGGGTGATTGTTGACAGCGACTGCTCCGTGCTCGACAAGGTGATTCCGAAATTCGACCGTCTGAACTCGCCCTACGGCAAGGCCGACACGATCGAAGAACTGTGCAAGCAGGTCGGTTTGCCCGCAGAAAAGGTCAAGAAGCTCGTTGACGAATACAACGAAAAGATGAAGGCAGGCAAACTCGGCGAAATGAATCCGCCCTGCACCTACAAGAAGCCCCATCCGATTGCCAAGGCTCCGTTCTACGCCGTTCCGCTTCAGGGCGGCATGACGGCCACCTTCGGCGGTCCGTTGATCAACACGAAGACGGAAATCCAGAACCTCGACGGCAAGAGCATCCCGGGTCTCTACGCAGCTGGCAACTCCGCCGGCGGCATCTTCTTCCACAACTACGCGGGCGGTGCACAGCTCGGTGCCGCTACCGTGTTCGGCCGTGTGGCCGGCGTTGAAATGGCCAACCGCGCCAAGAAGGCTGCCAAGAAGTAACCAATCACCGGGAGAAAGACAAAATGAAAAAGAGTTTTATCGCCGCTTTGGCTCTCAGCGTGAGCCTTTCGTTTGCTGCCGGTGCCGCCGCTGCTGCTGAACAGACGCTCGCTCAGAAGCATCAGGGCATGTGGCCGAAGTCCGAAAACGGCTTTGTGACGAAGAATCAGTGCCTGAAGTGCCACGTTTCTTACGAAGATCTCGCCAAGAAGACGGCCAACCTCGAACCCAACCCCCATGACAACCACATGGGCAAGGTCAACTGCGAGGACTGCCACAAGGCCAACCAGGCCAAGCCCGAACTGATGTGCAACAGCTGCCACAACTTCACTCTGAAGGAAAAGGCCGCCAAGAAGTAATCCTTCTTCACATCGTTTGAAAAAACGGCGCCGGTTCGATTTGATTTCGAACGGCGCCGTTCATTTTTGTCGCTTTTTTGGCCGTTATCATTCGTTTAACCAATTCTCTTTCCAATCACCTGATGCCATGCAGCTCAAGCGCGCCACCGACATCCTTCTTCGCATTTTCGTGTATCTGGCTTCTCACCCCGATGAGAACCACGTCTCGATTCACGACTTGAGCGAGGCGCTCAACTGGAACAAGAATCTGGTGATCAAGGTCGCGCACCTAGCCGTGCAGCAGGGCTATTTGAAGGCTGTTCGCGGTCGCACCGGCGGTGTGTCGCTTGCCAAACCTGCTCGTGAATATCGCGTCGGCGACATCGTGCGTCTCACGGAAGTCAATGAAGAGCTTGTCGAGTGCGACGAACCCCGTTGTCCCCTTTTAAACGGCGGTTGCCGCTTGCGCGGAGTTCTTTTCAATGCACGCGAGGCGTTCTACAAGGAACTTGACGGGGTGACACTCGATCAGATCGCAGTTTTTCCAATGGACAAAATTGCGACAATCCGAGTGGTCTCAGATTGATTCGTAAATTAGATTCAAATGAAAACATCCCCAACGAAATTAATGGTCTCGTTGGGGATGTTCATATGGAGTCCTTTTAACCCTTTATCAGGGCATATGACTCACGTTAGAAGACGTATCAACCGCCGAAGTTCACGCGCCACTTCTGGTCAATATCGCCACCGAAGCTGGTGCCGACATCAATGAACGCGTGTACGGAATCGGTAACGTTGTAGCTGGCACCCAGCGAGACTTCGCCCCAATTGTCATCAAGCTCATCATTGATGCCAAGGGCGATGGGGTTGCCGTCAACGACACCGCTGAACTTGGCATCAACGTCACCCAGGAAGTCATGGTTGTAGCTTGCCTTCAGATAAGCAGCGCCCTTGTTCTCGTTGAACTTGACACCGCCCATGAAGCCCACACGAGCAATGAGGCTTTCCATCGTTTCCAAATCAACAGTACGAATGTCGGTTGAGTACGAGGAAGCACGCAACCGGCTATAGGTCAGTTGTACCTGCGGTTCCACAAACATATTGTGGCTAAGGTCAAAGCGATGACCGCCTTCAAAGCCAACGATGGCACCGGTCATCATGTAGTCGGCTTTTTCATGATCTTTAGCTCTGATTGCCCGTACCGAAAGCTTCCGAGTGCATGTTGGCTGCCGGAACGCCCGCAGCCACGAACGTTTCACGCATATCTTCCATGAAGCTCACGGGACCGCAGATGTAGACGTCGCTCTCAGCGGCAGGCTCCAGCGCGGCAACGGCAGCGGCGTCCGGTCGACTGAGTTTGAAGCACGGGCACATTTCCTTCGTTTCGGTGGCTCGCGTCAGATACACGACGCATTCGCCCTTTTCGAGCTTGGCTACAGCTTCGCGCACTTCCTTCTTGAGCGCAAAGTCATCCGCGGTGCGAGCCACGTGCAGGACCTTGACCGGGCGCTGCGGGTTTTTCGCGGCGATGTCCTGAAGCATGGCGAGAATGGGCGTGATACCGATACCGGCGCTCACGAGCAGGACCGGGTTGTTGCCTTCCTTGAGATAGAACTCACCTGTGGGAGCCGAGACGTCGATCACGTCGCCGACATTGACGCGGGCGTGCAGATGGTTGGAAACGAGACCGGCGGGCTTGTCGCACGCGGTGTCAATGCGCTTGACAGAAATCCGCAGACCGTCGTTTTGAAGCGAAGCGCGCGAGAGCGAATACTGACGCGGCTGCATGATGCCGAGTTCAGGCAGATACACGCGCACCGAGACGAACTGGCCGGGTTTGTACGCGGAAACGGTGCCCTTGTCGGCGGGTTTCAGGTAAAAGCTCGTGACGTTTTCGGTTTCCTGCACCTTGCGCTCGACCACGAATGGACGCCAGCCCGACCAACCGCCGTCAGCCAGGGTTTGTTCCTTGTAGATGCCTCCTTCCACGCCGATGAGAATGTCGGCCAGCTGACCGTAGGCGGCAGCCCACGCTTCGATCAATTCGTCGTTGGCGGCTTCGCCCAGCACTTCCTTGATGGATGCGAGAAGGTGTTTGCCCACGATGCCGTACTGTTCGGCGCGGATGCCGATTGTGCAGTGCTTGGTGGCGATGTGCTTGACGGCGTTCAGAAGCACCGTCGGGTTTTCAATGTTTTCAGCGTAGGCCAGAACGGCGCCCGCCAATGCCTGCTGCTGGTGGCCGCGCGCCTGGTGCGCGTTGTTAAAGACGTTTTGCAGCTCGGGGTTGCCCGTGAGCATGCGCTTGTAGAAATGCGAGATCAGCGCAACGCCGTGTTCGCGCAGGACCGGGACGGTGGCTTTGACAAGTTCTTTTTGACGGGAGGTCAGCATGGTTTTCTTCCTGTATGGGTATGTTGAAAAAATTCTCTACGCCGAAACGAAAATCATTCTTAGGCGTTGTACGCAAAACATATACTCAGAATATATGATTAGCAAGGCAAAACGTCCGTTTGAAAACTTTCCAAACATTTTCAGGTAACAAACGGCTTGGTTCGGTCGCTTGATATCGCCCTGAACAATGAAAACCGCCGCTCAAGGAAGAACGGCGGCTCGTTGGAGATCAATTCGGAGTCAGGGCGCAGTTGGCTTTTCTGTCAGTGCCTCATAGAGCGACTGGCGGTGCTCTCTGATGCTTTTTCCCGGTGAGATTCCGAACAGATGCTTGTAGTCTCGGTTAAATTGCTGAGGGCTTTGATAGCCCACGGCGTAGGCCGCGGAATTTACGTCCCCTTCTCCCTTGAGCATAAACTGCTGCGCTTCGTACAGACGCAGCCGTTTCTGATACTGGAGCGGCGACAGCGATGTGAAGCTTTTGAAGTGCCGGTGAAACGTTGTCGGCGCCATACCGGCAACGGAAGCCATCTGCTCAACAGAAACGGATTCCCTGAAGTTGGCTCGCAGCCATTGAATGGACTTTCGGATGCGCTGGCCAACGGTGCTCGGAGCATACAACGCGCGCAGGCAGGCGCCCGAGCTGCTCGAAAGCGCGAGGTAATGAATGTCGCGAATCAGGATCGGGGCTCTGGCCTTGATCTGCTCGGGATGATCAAGAAGCTTCAAGAGCCGCTCAAAGTCTTCGAGCAATTCCTGCGTGGGCTTTTCGACGTTAAAGACATCGCGCACACCGTCCTGCGGCGGGTCTTCTTCCAGAAGGAAATCCGCGATTGTGGCGGGATTCAAACGCAGCGACAGTGATACAAACGGGTTTGAAGGCTTGACGCCGACCAACTCGTAGGACGTGGGCATATCGACCGAAGTGACGATCATCGACCCCGTTCCGTAGCGGTAGCTCTTGTCGCCTATCACGAGGTTTTTCGTGCCTTGGAGGATCAGTCCGACAGAGAGCACGTAAAAGCAGTTGGAGACAGTCTGCGCCTGCTCAACGTAGGACAGATGCAATCCCGGAATTTGATCGACGGGCGTGTCGCCTTTGACGGCATTGCGCACGCGTTCGATCAGCCGTTCCCGAAGTGCTTTGACTTCCGGTTCTTCGACGGTGTCAATTGCGTTGAAAATTTTGGTCGTGTCGCCTGTCATTGTCCACCTGCACAAGAGGAAAAGCGAAATGCAGCCGCTGAGCTCTTGAGGGAGAAGCTTTTTTGACGATCAGCGGCCGCTGTTTCGCTTTGGTTCTCTATTTTGACAAAGTTCGCGCAAATTGGCTCACGCTTCGTCCGTACCGTCACCGATCGGTCTCTGACCGGGTTTCTTATCCAACACTCGTACGATTTCGTATTGCCCCGTGCCCATTCCGAGTTCCTTCATGGCCGAAAGTTGGCGGAGCCCCTCACGCGACTCAATGCGCTTGACGAGCGAATGGTTCATGAACTTGGGCATCGCGTAGACGATGTCAATCGACGCTTGGTCGATGGCAACCAAATCGGTCGAAGCCAAAATCCCCAGATCCGGCATCGTCGGTTCGCTTGCGGCAACGCCCGCGCAGTCGCAGTCAACCGACATGTTACGCAGCACGTTCAGGTAAACGATTCGTTTCCCGAAGTGCTCCGTAATGCCCTTGCCGGCGTCGGCCATGTGTTCCATGAAGGCTGCACCTGTCGTCCAGCTCCCGTCGGCTTTTACCGCATGCACTTCCGCTTTGCCGTGTGCGCCCGAAGCGCACCCGATGGCGATGTTCTTGAGCGAACCGCCGAAGCCGCCCATGCCGTGTCCCTTAAAGTGAGTCAGCACCACCATGGAGTCGTAGTTAAAGAAGTGCTTGCCGACATGGAACTGTTTCAGGTGCATGCCGCCTTTGACGGGAAGCAGCGTGTCACCCTCTTCATCCAAGATGTCGACCGGACAGAAGTTCCAACCGTTTTGCGCGAGAACACGACGATGGCCTTCGCTTGTCTGACGCGGGCTCTTGTAGAGAACATTGGACTCGACAATCGTGCTTTGCGGTACGGCGCGCTGGAACTGCTTGATCCATTCGCGCGGCAGAATGTTAGGTCCGCCCGGTTCGCCCGTGTGAAGTTTCAGAGCGACACGGCCTGTGATGTCCTTATTGATCAGTTGGTACAGACGCAACAGAGCGTCGCCCGAGAGTTCCGGCGTCCAGTAGACGATCGGCTTTTTGGGCGCGGCGGCGCTTGAAATCGGTGACGTGGCCATCAGGCCTGCGGCGGCGATGGCGCTTGAGATCAGTTCGCGGCGTGTGAGCTCGAGCATGATGAACTCCTTGGCAAAAGATATTTCCTCACGAGCATCCTCGCACTTGCCTTGGTCAAATCTTTGCCGCTTGATTTCTGATTTTTGCCTAAAACTGCCGATGACGGTTTTCCTCAGGTAATTGGCCGTCCGTTAACGATTCAGCACCTTCGAGGCAGAAAAAGGCAAAAGATCGGTTTGTTTTGCCGTAGCTGAGTTCCCATCTCCTGGCCGAGAATGATCGGCATCGGAAACACTTCGGCGGCGGAATCGCTTGTTCTTCTGTCTGCAGCCTTCGGAGAAAACAAATGTCTAGGATTCCAAACGTCTCGCTTTCCAACGGCGTACTGATGCCGGCCGCCGTTTTCGGTGTGTACCAAATTCGCGACCTCAAGGAATGCCAGAAAGCCGTAGAAGATGCGATTGCTGCCGGATACCGTGCCATTGACACCGCCGCTTCTTACGGCAATGAAGCTGCCGTCGGTCACGCCATCAAGGCTTGCGGGTTGGATCGTCGAGAACTTTTCATCACAACCAAGCTTTGGGTGGAGGATGCAAGCGAAGAAGGTGCGCGCCGAGCCATTGACCGCTCTCTCGACTTGCTCGGTCTCGATTACCTCGACCTTTATCTGATTCACCAACCGGTGGGTGACGTTTACGGCGCCTGGCGCACGATGCAAAGCTTCTACCAGAACAAGATTCTTCGAGCCATCGGCGTGAGCAATTTCGCATCGGATCGTTTCATTGATTTTGCGCATCACAATGCCATTTGCCCCCATGTCAATCAGATTGAGATCAATCCCTTCTGTCAACAGCAGGAAGCTCTTCCGATTCTGAATAAGTTCGGCACGACGCCTGAGGCCTGGGCCCCCTTTGCCGAGGGCAAAAACAATTTGTTCACGCATCCGACGCTTGAGAGCATTGCTCATCGTTATGAACGCACGGTGGGCCAGATCGTGTTGCGTTACGCCCACCAACTTGGCGCTGTCATCATTGCCAAAACCGTTCGTCCCGAACGCATGGTCGAGAACCTCAACATTTTTGATTTCGAGCTTGAAGAGGACGACATGAAACGCATTGCGGCATTGGATACCAACACCAGTCAGTTCTTTTCGCACCGTGATCCGAAGATCATCGAGTGGATGTGCTCTCGTCACATAGAGCACTGATGAAAACCGAAACGGCAGGAATTGGCAAAAACGAGCGGACTTTCGGCAAAAGAACGACCGGGCCGCTCAATACGATTTCTCCTGTCAAAAACTCATTTTGGTGGACATGGAAATGAAACAACGCATTCTCGGACAAAGCGGCATCACGGTTTCGGAAATCGGCCTGGGCTGCATGAGCATGAACTTCGGCTACGGTCGTCCGTCGCCCGAAAAGGACATGATCGAGCTCATCCATAAGGCAGTGGATATGGGCGTGACGCTTTTCGACACCGCCGAAAGCTACGGTCCATACATCAACGAAGAGCTCGTCGGAAAGGCGCTCGACGGTATGCGCGATAAAGTCAGCATCGCCACAAAATGCGGCATCGCCTTTGCTGCCGACGGCAATCTGATTTTGGACGCACGAGCCGAGACTCTGAGAAAGTCGCTCGAAGGATCGTTAAAGCGTCTTCGAACCGACTACGTGGACATTTATTATCTGCACCGCGTCGATCCGAAGGTGCCTGTGGAAGACGTAGCCGAGACTATGGGCAAGTTCATTGCCGAGGGCAAGATCCGCGGCTGGGGACTCTCAGAGGTCGGCCCCAAGACGATTGAGCGTGCACTGGCTGTTTGCCCGCTTGCAGCGGTTGAAAACGAATTTTCGATGATCTTCCGCGAGTCCGAAGAAAACGGTGTCTTCGATGTCCTCGAAAAGCACAACATCGGATTCGTTCCCTACAGTCCGCTGGGGCGCGGATTCCTGACCGGAACGATCAAGCCCAACGAAAAGCTCGTGGAAACGGACTTCCGTCGCAATCTGCCGTTGTTCTATCCTGAAAACATCAAGGCTCACCAAGGCATCATTGATTTCATCCGCAATATGGCTACGGCCAAGAACGCAACGCCATCTCAGATTGCGCTGGCCTGGGTTCTTGCGCGCCGTCCGTGGATCGTGCCGATTCCGGGAACCACGAAACTGCATCGTCTGGAAGAAAACGTCGGCGCTGGCGATGTGGTCTTTACGGACGAGGAAATGACCGAGCTCAACCGCATGCTCGACGCTTTGCCCATTCAGTGCGACCGCTACAACAGCCGTTTTACGGACGCAACGGTTGACTGAGTGAGTGACATCCATTCCAAGAGTTTGACCATGGTGCATAACCTTGGCTCCAGGCGGCAGCTTCTGACGTTCCTTGCTGCCGCCTCTTTTTCTTGTTTTGGCCCCATGTCCATTGCTCGTGATATTGCGAACGGCACCTTCACGCCGCAGTCAACCGTCGGCGACGTGCTCGACGAGCCGCTGTTTGAGCCTTTTGCACGCTATCTTCTTCCGCTTGAGACGGTTTCCCGCTATCGCGACCTCAGCGAGACTGATCGCAAGATGCCGCTGTCCCGACTCTCTCGCCTTTTGCCGTACCACACTCACGTCGATGTTTCGGCTGCCTGCGGCATTCTCAACCGGCTCAAGGTCCGCGCCAAGGCGGACGATCGCATTTGGATTCCGCTTTTTCACAAGGACGCGGGACTTTTCTTTTATCCGTTAGTGAAAACCTAACTATTTCTACCCAACTGCAATTTAGAGGGCTCAATGGTTGGTTTTCTTCCCCAGTCTACGGAAGCATTTACTTCAGGATGCCCCTTCAGCACTGATGCTCCCTCATCGGTTGAGGCATTGTTCCGCAGGGAATCAATGCCGCCGACCAGCTCGTCTTGCCGGCAGACTACCACTGGCGGGGCTAAGTCCGGTGAACTCTCGGACGGATCCTTCGATGCCCAAGCATCATCAGATCCCCAGCTTTCTCTGTATTCACACAAATTCAGGGCTGCGTTCAGATCTCGATCCTCGATCTTGCTGCCGCAGTGCGGGCAGACCCATTCTCGATCCGACAGCGTCAAGTCTTCGTTCTTGCGGTGACAGAAGCGGCACGTCTTCGAACTCGGATACCATCGGTCTGCGACAATCAGCTCGCCGCCGCGCAACTGCATCTTGTAGCTCAACTGCCGACGAAATTCTCCAAAGCCGACGTCTGCAATGCAGCGGGCCAGCTTGTGGTTCTTAAGCATGCCCTTCACATTGAGATCTTCAATCACGACCGTGGAGTAGTTTGACGCAATGAAGTTCGTTACCTTGTGCAGTGCGTCATTTCGAATGTCGGCAATCCGACGGTGCAGTCTTGCGATGACCTTGCCGAGTTTTGCCCGGTTGCTTCCTTTGGCTTTTGTGCGCGACATCTTGCGCTGCAGCCGCTTGAGCTTCTGCAAGTACTTGCCCAAAGGCTTGGGTGCTTCGAAAACATGCCCGTCCGATAGCGTCACCATTTGCTTGACTCCAAGATCAACCCCGACACGGCCGTGGTTCTTAGCCGGTGTCAGATGCTTTAAGTCCTGCAGTTCCAGCTGAAAGCTGATGTACCAGTCGTCTGCCACGCGACTGATTGTCGCAAAAAGCAGTTTGGCATTTTCAAAGCGCAAAGCCTCGTGCATTCGCACCCAGCCGATACGCGGGATGCGAATGCGCGAACCTTCGACCTTAAAATCGTCGTTAGACAGCGTAAAGCTGTCGTGTTGGAATTTCTTCTTGAATTGCGGATAGCTGAAGTGCTTGGGATTCTTGAAGAAGTTCTGGAAGGATTTTCCCAAGTTCTTGATGCCGTACTGCACGGCGCACTTGGTCACCTCCAACATCCAAGGAAATTCAGTCTTTTTGATGCTGTTGATCTGCCGACGAAGTGCGGCTTCGTTGGGTTTGGGAAGACTCGGATCCTTCTTGTGCGCTTGATATTGCTTTTGCCATTGCTCAAGCGCCCAGTTGTAGGAAAACCGGGCAACGCCGCAGGCTCGCGCAAAATAGTTGGCTTGAGCTTTGTTCGGATCAAGCTTTGTACGAAATCCCAGCTGAAAGGTCGTCATTCTTCAATCTTCGCAGCCTGCACGGCGCTTTTCATGCCATCAATAAGTTTTTGGTTCTTTTTGCTGCGAGAGCCGTAAAGTCGCGCGCTGAAAACCGTGATAATTTCCAGCACATCCTTGGCCAAATCTTCTTCAAATGAGCTGTCGGGGCCTTGATTGATGATGACGACTTCGACCGATTTCATTTCGCACACGGAAAAGACAAGCTCTGCACCAAAGCGCAATAGTCGATCCTTGTGGGTGATCACCAAACGGCCAACCTCGCCGGAGATTAGCAGATTGAGAAGTCGAGTCAAGCCTTTCTTGCGGTAATTCATTCCGCTGCCGAGATCGGTAATCACCTCGTACTGCCAGCCGTTCTGAGCACAGAACATTTCCAGCACTTGTGCCTGCTTTTCAAGATCGGCTTTTTGGTCGCGACTCGATACCCGCGCATAAGCAATCGTCTTTTTCGGTTTTAACGCATCTAAAGCGGACCGCATCGGGCGAACATCATCGATCTTCGCCAAATCGTACCGACGGTGCCCGGCTTTGGTACGTTCCGGAACCAAACGTCCTTCGTGTTCCCAACGACGAAGAGTTGAAATGGAAACTCCGAGACGTTTCGAGGCTTCACCAATGCTTACAAATCTGCTCATTTTGAATATGTTCAATCATATATGCGCAGATTTATTATAACAGTTTCCAAACCCGGTCCCAAGGGCGCTCCGTTCGTGCTGATCTGCGCGGGCGGCGGCTTTGTGTACGTCGGTTCCATCCAAGAAGGCTTTCCTTACGCCGAAGCCATGAATCGAAACGGGTTGAATGCTTTCGTTCTTCAGTACCGGGTCTCCGGAGGCGGCCGAGCGGCGATGATGGATATGGCTGAAGGCCTCTACTACATCCTGACGCACGCCAAAGAGCTCGGCGTAAGCGAAACGAAATACGCGCTGATGGGAAGTTCGGCCGGCGCGCGCATGGCGGCAGTGATGGGTGACGTGGGTCTTGAAGCCTACGGTTTTCCGGATAAGTCCAAGGCAGCGGCCGTGCTCATGGCCTATACGGGCTACAGCGACGTTTCGTACGACGATCCGCCGACGTTCATGGTACAGGGCACGAACGATTCCATTGCCCCCGTGGAGGTGGCCGATTGGCGCATGCGGGCGATGAAGAAGCTGGGAACTGAAGTCGAATATATGCGCGTCGAAGGTATGCCGCACGGCTTTGGTCTCGGGACGAATACGGTAGCCGAAGGTTGGGTGGACCGTGCTGCAAGCTTCTTTAGGCATCAGGTCGAGAAAAACTGATGTAAAGATTGTACAAAGTATATGGGCGAGAATGAGATTGCTTTGCACGATGACGCAAAGCCCGCAAGCACAACACTCACGGGCTTTGGTTTTGTTCAACGAAAGGATCTTAAGTCCGTTCCTTTGACCGGTTACGGCTCCCCTTCTCCCTTCTTTTCTTCCTGACCGACGCGTCCCGGCTGAGCGGCGTACCAGTTGGCCAGCTGCTCGATTTCGGCGTCCGTGAGCTTGCGACTGAAGACGCGCATTTCGCCGAGCATGTCGGACTGTCGGGCACCCGAGCGGTAGTCCTTGAGTGCGGCGGCAAGTACGGTCGCTTGCTGACCGTGGAGCACCGGCACCAGTCCGTTGTTGTTGCCGCGGGCATCAATGCCGTGACAAGCAGCGCACGGGGTGATGTAACGTGAGGCGTCGCCCGAATTGACAAGTTCCGGTGCGGGTGTGGTCGGCGCCGCTTTCTTGGCATTGCGTCCCGGGAGGTACTCGTAGAGCGCCGCCACGTCGGCAATCTGCTGATCGGTGAGCTTGGCGGCGGCCGCCGACATCAGGTCGGACGCGGGCGTTCCCTTGCGGCGTCCGTTGCGGTAGTCCAAAAGGGCCTTGACGGTGACGGCATACGGTTGGCCTGCCACATCCGGCCAGTTGGGCGTATCGGCAATGCCTTCCTTGCCGTGACAGCTTGCGCAGAACTGCTTGCTGTGCACGGCAAAGCCGTTCATGACTTCGGCTTTGGGCATGGCCGCTAATACACGCTGCCACTCCTCGGGCGAAAGCGCTGTCTTTTGTTTGACTGCGGGGGTCGGCGCCTGTACTGCGACGTCTGCCGTCACTGTCGAATTTTTCGCGCCCGCCTGCTCGGAGATCACCGAGCTGCCTTCGGTGGCAACGGCTGCGGCGGCTGCCGCGAGAAGACCGGCTGCGGTAAGATATTTCAAAGTCTTCATCGTGTGTTCTCCTAACCGAATGCGTCGGCCGTGATGCTGCGCATCCAGGCTCTCAAGTAGCGCGAGGCGACCATGCGTTCTTCACGCGAGGCGCTGAGATCCTGATAGCGCGCCCTTGTGTTGGTGCGAGCGATCTTGCCGTCGACGATTCGGAACGTGTCGGCCACGAAAAGCCCCCAGTCGTCGCCCGCAAGCGCATAACAGGTGTTGGACCACGCCGGTTCCGGAATGCCGGTCTGCGTGACCTTGCCGATGAGAGCACGTACGCAGACCTTTGCCTGCGTGTTGGCCGAATATCCGGACTTGGGCATGGCGTCGGCAATCGAGGCGTCGCCCAACACATATACGTCGGGAATTTTTGTCGACTCGAAGGTGCGGCGATCAATCGGACAGAACCCGGAGTCATTCGTGAGCCCAAAGGTTCGCGCTACATTGGCCGCACGCATCGGCGGAACGATATTCAAGACGTCCGCCTTGATCTTTCCGCCTTCAGCCGTGACGGTTCGGGTAGCGGGATCAATGGAAAGCGGCTTTCCGCCGTCCTTTTGACGAATCCACTCGAGCCTGCAGTCGGCTTTGGGCTCGACCATGAATTTTTCAAGCTTGTCGTAGTAAGGCTGAGGCGGTGTAAAGCCGTAGAGATGGTTCCAGCCGAGAATCATCGTCTCGTCGGTCACGAAGTCGTTTTTCGGGTCGACGATCACGACGCGGCTGCGCGGCTTGTAGTGACCGAGCCATTCGGTCATCAGAGCGCTGCGCTCGTATGGCCCCGGCGGGCAGCGGTACGGATTCGGGGGCGCAACGAGCACAACGGTACCGCCGTCAGGCATGGCAAGAAGCTGTCGGCGCAGGATCTCGGTCTGTACGCCCGCAATCCAGCCCGAGGGAATCGTGCTGTTGGCAAGTTGGGCGCTGTAGCCTTCAATCTTGTCGTAGAGCAGCTCGACACCGGGCGAGACGATCAGAGAGTCGTAGCCGAACTTTTGCACCGAACCGTTGACGGTGGCGGCGACTTCCTTTCTCACGGGGTCAAGCGCTTGCGCCACACCCTGCACGATCTTGACGCCGTGCGCGCGTAGACCCTCATAGCTTACTGTGAGGTCGGCCATCGAAACCGCACCGGTGAGGTGTTCGGAACTGCCGTAGTGGCGGATGAACACGGGATTTCGTTCGATGATGGTGACGTCGGCGTCGGGCTGCCACATCTTCAGATAACGCGCTGCCGTTGCGCCGCCCACCCCGGCGCCTACGATGAGAACGCGGTGTTTGGCAAGGCTCTTGACATTGGCTAGAGCGCCTGCGGCAGGCATCATCGAGACAGCGGCAAAGCCAGCAGCCGTCTCCAGAAGTCGGCGGCGAGTGTAGAGCGAGGTCGCACTGCGGCCCGCATGGCCCTTGGTGTTAAAGGTATCAAACATCACGGTGTCTCCCCTTTGCTCGGTTGTTCGGGTGCGGACTTGCCCTCAGGTTTCTTTGGTAAAGCGGCAAAGAACGCGGCCATGCGCTCGAGTTCGGCATCGTTGTAACCGTCGGCAATGTGACTCATGATGGAGCTCGGACGGTCTTTGGAGCGGAATCGTTTCATCTCCCGCACAAAGACTTGGTGGTCCATGCCGGCCAGTCCCGGAAACGCCGAGTCGTTGGAGTAGCCGTAGGTGCCGTGACAGGCTGCGCAGGTGTGCGCAAAGGTTGCGCCCGACGGTTCTTTGGTGGATTCTGCCGGTTTGTCGGCGGCGTAGGCGACCGAGACAATGAGCACGGAGGCCGCCGCAACAGTCAGATACTTCAGCTGTTTGGTTTGCATCGTGTCGTCTCCCTTATTGCAAAACAACCGCGAAGCCAACCACGAAGTAGCCGACGATCCAAAGGCCCAGCAGTGTGCTGGCCCAGAAGCCCAGACGTTCCAGACCTGCTGACGGGGTCCAGATGGCGCCGGGTTGTCCCGCCGTCGCAAGTCCCGCTTTCCAGGCTGAAATGAAGATGTACGCCAGAGCCGTTCCGCCCACCAGAAGGAATGTCACAAAGAAGATGGCAAGACTCGGAACGTCCCAATGCACGGCCAGATTCATCGGGTTGAAGCCGGCAGATTCAAGGAGCGTGCCCACGCGCAGCGCTTCACGTACGGCGGCAAGCAGCACCGTCATGACAATCGTCATCACGAAAGCCATGTAGTTGCAGGTCGTGCACAGACGCCGGCGCTTCTGGATGAACGGCATTGCCACGAAGAAGAGTGCTCCGATCAGCCCAACATAGGGCCAGGCCGACAACAGGAACCAGGACTGCTCGGAAGGCAGGCATGCCATCCAGACGATGCCCAACAGCACCACGAGAATGCCACCCGTGCGGCCCATGCCGAAAGCGACCTTTTCCAAGAAGTCGGAATACAGCCCGTCTTCCATGGTCTGGTGCGATTTGGAAAGCACCCAGCGGCGCATGCCGTAGATCCAGGCGGCCGTAACAGGCAGCGACAAGGCAAAGAAAAAGAGCAGTCTTGGGGTCAGTACGTAATGCAGACCGCGGCCGGACGTGTCGACCTGACCTTCGGGCGCATACCACTCAAGCCAGTGCGTCGGAAAGAGCGCCTGATTTGAGAGAACGTGCATGAGTGTGCCGCAGGCAAGAAAAAGCACCAGAGCGACGGCAAGCCACAGTACGGCTCCTCGGCCGTTATTCTCCCCTCCTTGCGTGTGAAGGATCGAGTGAACGCGGTAAAGCGCGAGATAACCGATCATCAGCAAGCCCAGGAACACCAGAGTCCAGACGGCCGAGAGCATGCTGGAGGCGTACCAGAACGGGTCGAAGATGACCTGCACGAAAAGAAGCGGCGCAACGCCCAGAACAATTGCGGCTCCCGTGGCGGCTTTGGCCGTAAAGGCCATGGTCGAACCCAGACGCAGCCAATAGTCGGTTGCCTTGTAGCGGGCAAAGAGCGCCAGACCGGTGCTGCCGAGCAGAATCGACACGGCAGCGATGTGAAGCGCAAAGGTCACGACGCCCAACACCAGAAAGATGGCCGGATGCGAGGGTGCGCCCGCGGGGTCGGCCAGAGCTGCGGTCATGGCGGCAGCGGCAGTCGCCAGATTTTCATTCATGATTACTTACCTCCCACGGAGTCCTTCGGAAAGCCTTTGACGGCGTAATTCGCGGCCCGTTGCGGATCGGTTTTCTGAACGGCGATGATTTCGGCGAGGAATTCGCTCATCACGTCGCGATCGAGTTCAGGCAGGGGCAGCGGCGGCATGTAGACGATGTGGCCGCGGTAGAGCCCTGCCGAGAGCCAGTCCTTGATGCCGGCAGCGTCGGCCTCTGCCGGGAAGTACTTGGCGATCGGTCGGATGCCGGTGTCGGTGAGCGAATGGCAGCTCGAGCAGGCGGCAATCGAAATCAGGCGGCCTGCTTCCAGACGCTCCCACTTGCTTTCGGGTTTGCGAAGGTTCTCCGGTATGAACGGGTGCGTTGCAAGGAACCCGTTTTTGGAGAGAACCGGCAATTCGCTCTTAACTTCCAGTGCCGGTACGTCGCGTCCGATGATCTGGTTGGCATAGACAAAGCGGCCGGCCACCCAGGGCTTGCGAACGATTTCACGGGCCGTCTCACTCGGTGCAAGTCCCAGCACGAGGATAACGAGCGTGGCGGCGACGGTCAGCGGAAGATTCATTACGGACGGTCGCCAGGCGGTGAGCGCAAAGTACACGAGTGTGACCGCGAGGGCTGCCCACATCATCGCGGCAAAACTTTCGGGCATGCGGGTAGCCGAAACGATGGTGGCGTCCGACGTCAAAGTCGAGGCAAACCAGTAGAGGCTCGCAGTACCCAACACGGCGCCCATAGCGCCCAGACCGGAGAGCGTGCGCGCGATGTAGCTCTTTTCTGCCGGATCCGCGGTCTTGGCTGCTGCAAAGCCGCCCACGACGCCGGTGATGGTGAGCATGAAGAAGAACCGGGCCGAGAGCTGCGCGAACATCGATTCTCCGAAAAAGGCCGAGAGCACACCGCCCGTCTGGTACCACGAATCCTGACCGGGCCAGAGCATGAACGAGAGAATGCCCACGATGATGAGAAGCGTGCCGACGCTCGAGAGGGCAAAGATCGTGCAGTAGCGCAGATAGGTTTTGATGGGCACGCGGCCTGCGAGGTACACGAGCAGATAGACGCCGGCGACTTCGATCAGGAAGAACACCCATTCGGTGGCCCAGAGCCAGACGAAGTTGTGAATCAGCGCCGAAATGCCGCGGGGATTGGCGATTGTGGCGGCAAACCAGATGCCGGGGCCGGTGACGGAGCCGAGCACGTAGCTGAAGATCAGCAGGAAGGCGCCGTATTTGCGGATAAAGTCAAGATGCTGGGGCTGGTTGGCCGTCACCGCACGTCGTGCAAGCCACGCAAAGACAAGCGCGGCACCGACCGAAGCGTGCGAAAACAGCACGTGGATCGTAGCGATGAAGCCGATCACCCATCCCGCACCGATGCCGGGCTCAAGCCAGGCCGGGTAGAGTCCGAGGAACTCGTTCATGGGGGCTCTCCTAGTGGAAAAAACAAAAAGCTTTTGACTCCGACGAATGCTCTCTTGTGAGAGCCTTTCGCCAAGGTTTGAGCCATTGTTAACGTTCGTTTCCTTTCTGTCTCTCCCTCTGTGGAACGGCTCCCGAATGTCTTCCCTAATCCGTTATGCGGAGTCGCTCTACTTCTTTTGCCGATAAAAACGATTCCCGTTTCCCTCCTTTTTCTTCATTGATGCCCCGATCCGCCGAACTTTGGGCTCTATCCCGAAGGAGTACCCATCGTTGTTCTTTTTTTGATCATCGGCTCAATAGATATTTTCTATGTTGGGCACTCATAAATTGATGAGTATGGCGCCGATCGGCCAATCTGAAGTATTCCTTAAGATGCTTTCCGTTATTTGAGTAACTCATTGTTTTGTAAGTGTATTGCCCAACATTCCAACGTTCTGTAGATTGACGGAAAACAACTTCACGACGATCGAGTTTTTCTATGTCCGAATATCTTGCTCAGAAGCATGCCTTGTACGCGCAAGTGGGGCGCTTGAGCCGCGCGTTAGGTCAGCAGACGCGTCTGGAGATCATCGAGATCCTGGCGCAGGCTCCTAGAAGCGTCGAGACGATTGCCTCCCTTTTGCAGACCGACATCAGAAGCGTGAGCCAGCATCTTCAGGTGTTGGTCGAATGCGGTCTTTTGACGGTCGAGCGCAAAGGGCGTTTTCGTTGGTACGCCGTGCGCTGTCAGGAAGTCTTGCAACTGGCGGTGCTGCTTCGCACGACGGCCGAGACACTTCTTGGGGCTCCGCAAACGGACGTCATGGATGAACTCTCGCTGTCCGAAGGTCTGTCGCTTGCACAGCAGGGAAAGCTTCAGCTCATCGACGTGCGTCCGCTCGAAGAGTTCCAAAGCGGACATCTGGCCGGCGCCCTGAGCATGCCACTGGCAAGTCTTTCCGAGACCATATCAAAGCTGGACTCGGAAATTCCCGCTGCCGCCTACTGCCGCAGTCCCTACTGCTTTCTGGCGCGGCAGGCTCAGGAAATCTTTGCCAAACACGGTAAGACGCTTTATGTGCTCTCCGACGGCGTACAGGACTGGAAGGCTTCGTCGCCCGAGTTGTTGACCATTTCAACCGATTCTGAGGAAAGTTAACGATGCACTTTGTCAAAACAATGGCCCCGGGATGGTTTGCCTCCGTCATGGGTACGTCGGTGGCCAGCCTGGCCGCTCAGCTTCTTTTTGCGGGAACCGCAGCGGTGTGGATTGCCGACGCTCTTCACTACACAGCGATTGCGATGCTGTTGGTGCTCGGCTTCGCCGCCGTGCTTCGCATTCTCATCTACCCTCGCGCGGTCTTTGAAACGATCTCGCACCCCGTCGAGGGAAGTTTCTACGCGACTTTCCCCATCGCGTTATTGGTTATGGCAGGTCAATGGAGCATGCGCGGCATTGATCCCAATTGGGTCGCTTTGCTGTGGTGGACCGGCGCCATCGGCACCTTTGCCGCAAGCTACTTGATTCTCTTTCGTCTTTTTACGCTTGATCGCCTGAAGCTTCAGATGGTCACGCCCGCGCATTTCATCCCGGCGGTGGGTCTCGTGGTGATTCCGGTGGCCGGTGCCGGCCTCGCAGCTCAGGCGCAAGGCCTGATGCGCGAGGTATATTTCGGCGTCAACATGCTCGGCATGGGTGCAGGGTCCTTCATGTACATCGCACTGGTGGCCATCACTATGGCACGCCATTTCCTGATGCCCGCCATAGAAGGCAAGATGACTCCGACGCTGTGGGTGCATCTGGCTCCGCTCGGTGTGATTCCGCTGAGTCTTTTGTCGCTTTTGCACGCCGCAGGCAACGAAGCCGCGATGAGCTACGGCTTGTTGGTCGCGATGGGCTTTATGGGGGCCTCGCTTTGGTGGCTTCTTTTGGCTTTGGCCATGACCGTTCGCAACGCGCTGCAAGGCAAATTGCCCTTTGCGCTTTCCTGGTGGGCGTTCGTCTTTCCGATCGGCGCGATGACCGTGTTGAGCATTCGACTTTCGAGCCTTGCGAACCTTGAACTTCTCGGCATGATTGCCTATGGTCTGATGGCTCTGCTCCTGACCGTCTGGTTCGCGGCAGCCGTCGGTACACTCCTTGGGCTATTCCGAGGCGGTGTGATTCCGCCCAAAGCGGCGACCGCTCAATCGCACTGACAATAGAAAATGCCGGCAAAGCTAAAAAGCTCGCCGGCATTTTTTTAACTTCCGGTGTTGCTCAGAGCACTACGACTTCGTGTTCTCTTCCGTCCAACGGTGGAAAATCGTTGCGACGATCGGGCCGGAAATGTTGTGCCAGAAGCTGAAGATGGCCGAAGGCAGAGCGGCTAGCGGCATCGTGGCAAAGTGTACGGTCGCAAGCGCCACGCCAAGGCCCGAGTTCTGCATGCCGACTTCGATGGCCAAGCATTTTCTCTTGGCCAGATTCATCTTAAAGAGCTTGGCGGCGAGATAACCCACTACGTAGCCCAGACCGTTGTGCAGAACAACCACGGCAAACACCAGCGGACCGCTCTTGGCGATATTGGGCTGGCTGACGGCAACGACGGCCATCACAATCAGAACAATCGACACCACGGAAATGAGCGGCAGGCAGGTTGCGGCCACGGCCACGCGGTCCTGTCCGAGAATCGTATGAATCGCCACGCCGATGGCAATCGGAATCAGAACGATCTGGCAGATCGACCAGAACATGCCCAACGGGTCGATTTCAATCCACTGGTGCGCAAAGAGCCAAATCAGAGCCGGGGTTACGATGGGCGCCAGAAGCGTCGTGCAGCTGGTGATGGTAACCGACAGCGCCGTATCGCCGCGCGCCAGGAAGGTCATGACGTTGGAAGAGGTTCCGCCCGGGCAGCAGCCAACGAGGATCACGCCTACGGCGATTTCGGCCGGCAGTTGCAGCACGATGCAAAGCAGATAAGCAAGCGTCGGCATGATGATGAACTGGGCGAGGATGCCGATCAACACATCCACGGGTTTTGAGAGCACCAGTTTGAAGTCATTGACCGAAAGGGTCAGACCCATGCCGAACATCACCAAACCCAAAAGCGGAGAAATCCAACCGGCCAGCGGTTTAAATGGATCGGGCGCGGCGTAGGCGATTGCCGCAAAGACAAGCACCCACAGGGCAAATGTTTTATTGACAAATTGGCTTAAGGCGGCAAGCGCTTTCATATTTTTATCTCCCGTTGTCTTTTCAAGCTTTCATTGTTCTATGTGTTCGCTTGATGCTTATTCTCGGCTCATAGCCTATCTTGACGATTTTAGGAGCGGCTATTTCACTTGTCTTGAGGCAAATGCCCTAGACCGTTTGCCTTATGACCAGCGATAAGAGCGAAAAAGAAACCGGCTCGAACTCTCGAGGAAATTCCTCTTTGAGTTCTTGCCGGTTTTCGGAACGCTCGCCGTAACGGCGAGCGAGTGCCGATTTTGCGTTACTTCATCTTCACGACATTGGTACCTGCCGCGCGGCCGAACGTCATGATGTCGGCAATGGCGTTGCCGCCAAGACGGTTGGAGCCGTGAATGCCGCCCGTGACTTCACCGGCAGCGTACAGACCCGGAATGACCTTGCCGTTGACGTCAATGACCTGAGCGTTGACGTTGATCTTGATGCCGCCCATCGTGTGGTGAACGGTCGGCACCTTCTTGCAGGCGTACCAGGGACCTTCCGTCAAGGTTGTGTCAGCCTTGTTGTTGGCCTGGAAGCCCAGCGGATCCTTCATCTCGCCCTTGACGATCTTGTTGTAGTTGTCGACGCTGGCCTTCAACTTGGCGGGATTCATGCCGGTCTTCTTGGCAAGTTCTTCGAGCGTGTTGGCTTCTACAACAGAGCCGAGAGCAACCATGTCGCGGATCGTGGCGCCGTTGGCGTCAACCCAGTCGCGGCTCGGATAGCGAACCTTGTTCACAACGACGTAGTACGTGCTCTTGGGCTGAGCAAAGATGGCTCCAGCGAGAACGTCGCGTGCTGCGCCTTCATTGACGAAGCGGTCGCCTTCAACGTTCACGAAGATGCGGTTGCGGCCGGACGTACGGATGTTCTCCATCAGGCCGGTACCCGGCGTGCCGCACGGGTGAATCTGGATGTCGTCCAGATTGATCAAGTCGGCGCCGTGCTTCTTGGCGATGATCAGACCGTCGCCCTGAGCGGCCTTCTGGATGTTGGTGCAGCCGATCGAGTTGTCAAGCTTGACGCTCTTCCAAACGCCCGTGTTGACTTCCTGGCGGAACTTGATGTTGGCACCGAAACCGCCCGTGGCGATCACGACGCCGTCCTTGGCGTTGAGGATTACCTTCTGGTCGAAGTGCTTGGCGGTCACGCCCGTGATGCGCCCCTTATCCTGCAGAAGGTCGGTGGCGGCCGTATCCGTCAGAACTTGAATTGCGCCGTTCGTGTCCTTGATGACCTGTTCGAAGCTGCGAATGTAGGTGTTGCCGGACGGAGTGGCAGGATAGTGGCTGCGCTGCCAGAGAGCGCCCGTAGCCGTGCCGATCTCGTCCTTAAACTTCACGCCCATGCTTTCGAGCCATTCGACCGACTTCATGGAGTTCTGTGTCAAATACTTCACGAGTTCCGGATTGCCCTTGTTGTGGCCGCCCTTCATCGTCTGGTCATAGAACTTCTCGAAGCTGTCTTCAATGCCCTGCTTGCCTTGACGCTTCGGGTCAACTGCGTTCAGAGCACCTTCGGAAACGTTGGTCGAACCGCCGAGATAGCCGAGTTTTTCAATGACGATCACTTTCTTGGCACCGGCCTGATAGGCGGCAATGGCGGTTGCCAGACCGGAACCGCCGCCACCGATCACGACGACATCGGCGTCATAGGTCTTCGTGCCGGCAGGATGCTTTTCAACCTGCTCGCCGAGCTTGTCCATATCGCCGCCGGCTTGTTCCAAGCACTTTTCAACACCGCTCAAAACGGCAAAGCTCGAAATCGAAGCGCCGGTAATCGCATCCACGCCCAGTGACTGGTACTTGATGATCTTGTCGGTCATCAGTTTCAGAGCAACCTGGCCAACACCAATCGTTTCAAGATTCTTGGAGGTGTCGATCTTTTCGATGCGGTTCTTGCTGACCGTGACCTTCACTGTGACCGGAGCATTGTGGCCGTTGACGGTGGCCGTGTAGGTACCGGGCTTGAACGTCGACGGAGCCGTCTTGGCCGGTTCGGCTGCTTGCAGAGCCGTTGCTGCGCCGGCAGCAAACATCGCAGTCAGACACGCCGCACAAACCTTGCGAATACTCATCTTTCCTCTCTCCTATCTGAAGTTGAGCAAACGAATCGAAATGTCTGAGGCGAACAAGAATCGTGCAGGTTTTTTGGGGAAGCCTTAAGCGATTCTTATGGGTCTCAATCAATTTGAGTCTACGCCTGAGTTTGAATTTTTGACGGAGAAAAAATAGGTAAAAACACTCAGGCAACAAGATGGTGTTTTGTTACGGTCTTGAATTGGCGCCGAACAGCAGAAAACCCGCTCCAACCGTAGTCGAAGCGGGTTTGGCTAATTGATGTCTCTCTTAAATAGAGAGGGTCAGATTAGAAGCGGTGACGCAGACCGACGATAACGGAGTACGCAGAGGGATCTGCATCACGTCCGGTGGCACCTTGAGCGGTCGTGGTTTCCCACTGATCCTGCATATAGGAAGCGACAGCGTAGACGTCCGTGCGCTTGCTGAACGGGTAGTCGTAGCCAACGCTTACAACATAGCGCTTGAAGTCAAAGGAAGCGCCGTTGTTGGTATCTTCGAAGCTGTCGGCGGATTCAGCGTCAACATAGCCGAGCCCGAAGAGAGCCTTGCCGCCCCAGAGAGGAGCGTCACCGGAGAAGGTAATGCCGTAGCCCTTAATCTTCTCACCGTTCCAGGCTACGTCAACGTCAGCCATGATGCCGCCGAGGGTGGACAGCTTCATTTCGTCGAAGTACTGCGCGCCGAGGTAGAGCTTGACGACTTCGAAGTCGTAGCTGCCGCCCAACGTAACGGTCAGGCTATCGTCTTGGTCATACGGATTGCCGTCAGCATCAATAGAGCTGTAGTTAATAGAGTCAATAGCCAGGTAAGCAGCAAAGGGACCGTTGTTGTAAGTGGCACCGATGGCATAGAAACGATCGCTCGAGGATTCGTTTTCGTCACCGTAGGTCACTGAATCACCATCTTCGTTTGTGCCAGTAACCTGATTGCCCATGGCGTACTGAGCGTAGACCTTGAAGCCGGCAAAATCAGGCGTTTCGTAGGCGATCATGTTGTCCCACTGAGCGGCGGTGGTCAGAACGCGGTCAACACGGGCGGTGTATTCACCATAGGACGTGCCGAAGGCATTGATCATGCCGATCTTGGACCAGGAGGACTGACCGTTGTTGAGAGCGCCCATGCGACCAAAGGCGATCTTACCGAAGCCGCCCTGCAGGAAGATGCTCGATTCACGGTTGAACATAACGCCGCTGTCAACACCAGTATCGGTATTGATGCCGTCTTCGAGGATGAAGCCGACCGTCAGAGACCATTACCGAGGTCTTCCGTGCCCTTGATGCCCCAACGGGAACCGGAAGCCTGACCGGATTCCATGGAGAAGGAGTCGAAGTCCTGGCCGAGACCATCAGCGTCGCCGTGGACATAAGCCAGACCCGTATCGATGATGCCATAGAGCTGAACGTCAGCAGCGAGAGCCGAGCCAGCGAAAGCACCGAGAACTGCAACAGCAGCCAAAGTCTTTTTCATGATTTATCTCCTAGTCTTATTCAAGACCTGCAAGGAAAAAATAGGTTTTTGCAAAAACCGCCGGATCGGAACATGAGCTAAAGGACTCTTGCAAAGACTTAAGCTCAATCCGGCGGAAGTCCGTTCGGACTGGCACGATCTTGTCACCAAGAGATACGGGGCACCAAGAAAACAATGAAAGAAAGTGGTCTCGTTGGGGGGGGGTTAACCCTAGGATAAAAAACAACACCAGTCCTTGTTTTTGTCAAAAACGTGCATGGCCTCCCTTCCCGATTCTTGTCTGCCATCCCCCGCTTGGGGGTATCGGAAAGAACTAGTTCTTTCGAAAATTCGGCTCAGGAAGGACGCCTGCAATGTTCGGCAGGCGCCTGATTACAAAAAAAGAGGTAACAAAAATGAATCGTCGCAAATTTCTTCTGAGCTCTACGGTTGCCGCCACAGCTTCCGCTTCCCTTCCCGCTTTGGCAAGCACGACTGAACGCTTCTCCACAAAACAGCGTCCGATTGACACGATGAACCGCATCGAAGGCTGGACTCAGGGCAAGGTCAAACCCGTTAAGGTTCGCAATCTCATGATCGGCGAAGGTCGTCCGAAGATCTTTGCTCCGACGACCGACAAGACTATTCGGCTCTCAAGTGGCTCGAATCCACAGGTGCCTTTTTCGGTCCGGTTTTTACTGCGAAGTCAGGTCTGCATCCGCGATGCTTTGCAATGCCCGGCAATTCCGCAGGCCGCAGCTATGTGCTAGCCATGGCGCGATGCGTGAGAGACGCCGGTGCCACATTCCGACTCAACAGCCAGGTGGTGGGCTTTGAAAGAATCCCTTCGGGCGGCTGGATCGTGAACGTGAAGGAATCAGCCGACGGCAAAACAACATCGAGGACCTATGTTGCGAAAAGCCTGGTGATCGCTTCCGGGGGCTTTACGGCAGACCGTAAGCGCTGCGCACGAATTGATCCGCGCCTGACGGCCGAAGTGCACACGACCGCCAATCCTTACGGTACCGTCTGGGACGGAGCGACGTCTGAGATTTTGGACTCCGCACAGACCGTGGGCGCCGCGGTGACCGACGGCTTCGGCCTGCAGCTTCTGCCCTTCTGGGGCGGTCGATTGCTGGACTACGACGGCGGCGACATCTATGTGAATGCCGCAGGCGAACGGTTTGTGAACGAATCCCTTCCTTGGAAGGTCATCACCGACAAGATGCTTGACCTTGAAGACCGCAGCTGCTGGGTGATCACGGACGCCCGATCGCACAAGGGCGCCATGCTGGGGCTGAAGCTCATCAACGGCATTGTCTATAAAGCCGACACCATCGAAGAGATGGCTAGCCGTATGCACGTCCCCTCCCCGGTTCTCAAAAAGACGATCGAGACCTACAACAAGAGCGTGGATAAGGGGTACGACGAGGCCACCGGGAAGACGATCTTTTCTCAGCGCATCGAACAGCCGCCTTTTTACTTCGGCAAGGAATCAATCTACATACACACGACGCTTGACGGCATCCGCACGGATGAGCACGCGCGTGTTTTGTCGGTGCAAGGGCTGCCGATGCCGGGGCTCTTCGTGGCAGGAGAAATCGCCGGGGGGATCTTCGGCACTGACCGACTGGGCGGCGCGAGCATGACCAACTGCCTTGTGATGGGGCGACGTATCGGTAAAAATGCGGCGATCAACGCCAGAAAAGGTTGACCGCCGCGAACCGGTTGCACATTAAGCTCATTGCTTCTTGCTCGTAGGCTTGAGCGTGTAATTGAGCTTCGACTCGATGCGCTTGAAGTCTTTGGTGAGCATCGTGAGCGTCTGATTCATCGGGTCATAAAGGAAATTGGCTTCGGGTTTGCCGTCGTCTCCCACAAGTTGCCACACCGTGGCGTCCTCATCTTCCGTCGTACCGCGCTGGGTGAGGCGTTTGCCGATTGACTCAAACGTCACGTCCTTACCCTTTTCCGCTTCCAGGTAGGTCATCGCAAGGTGATACGCGCCGTCGCCGCTATAAGAGCGGTGGCGCACCGTGAGCTGATAGCGGATGCCGGGGCAGGAAGCCGCAGGCAGCACGCCTTCGAAGTATTCCTCTTCCCACGGACCGAGCGACGCGTCCACGTCAGATTTGGACTGCGAGGCAATGAGTTTCATGCGCTTTTCGATGGTCCAAACGCCGTCTTTGTGACGCAGATTCTTGGTGTCGTCGTCTTCCACATTCCAAACGTAGCCGCCTTTGGGCAGCGACCGGCGCTGCAATGTCTCATGCTTCTTTCCGGCGTCTGAATACAGGTGAGCGAGCTTTCCGTCGGGACTGAAGAGCACGTAGAAGTCCGAAAACCGGGCGTCGACCGAGCCGATGCGAATCGCCTTGTCAAAGAGCGTGTATGCCGTGACCGTTTCGTTGGCCTTAAGGATCGGTTCCTCGGGAGCAACCGTCTGCACGATCGGCATCAGTGCCGATTTCTCCATGACGGGCGGTGTAGTTTGTTGAGGTGCCGTACATCCGGCCAACACGACGCAACCGATCACTGCCAACGAAAGCTTCTTCATATTTTTTGATCCTTGACGAAAAACGCGGCAAGTTGGCCTCGCCGCGTCAATACTGCATCAGACGTTTTCGTTCGTCTTGTCCGTACTCTTATTTTGCCCGAATGCCTTCCAGGCGAGCCAGACAACCGCAATCAATAGTGCAACCGTCAGTAAACCACCAAAGCCGTGGAACGGAAAACCGAAGTGCCCGAAACGCGTTAGCCAGTCGCAGCCGATTCCGAAGTGAAATCCGCCGGGCATGCCTCCCGGTAACAAAAACCAAACAACGGCGCCGATGGCCAGGGCGATTGCGAGAAATTTGGCGGGCAGCTGAATCAACAGAGCAACGAGACCTGCCAGAAGCAAGAGTTCGAAGAAAAAGTGCATGGTGAAATCCCGAAAGTATTTGCTGAGAACAATTATCACCTCACATTGCGACAATAACTTCGAGCTTTACATAACTTTGCCTTTCTTTGAGTTTCGTACAGTTACGGATGCCATGGAGAAGCGATAGGCAAAAAGAGCGTCGAGGTATTTGATTGGGAAACACCTATCGACGCTCTTCAAAATTGTCACTGAACTTGCTTTTGTTGTTCTGTGTTATAGCGAGATCCTACGATTGGAATGGCAGCCACTGTTTTTTCAATTTCTTCCCTCTCGGATTTCTCCAGCTTGAAGTCAAGCGGGCGCAGGCTTTCTTCGAGATGCTACAGCTTGGTGGTTCCAGAAATCAGAACCACCCATTCTTGCCAGTACCGAGCATGCTGAACGGTTGCGGCTGCTATTGAGAGGACAGCAACAACAAACTTCAGAAAGCCGCGGCGCTCCGTGACAACCGCGGTTTTCTTTTCGGTCGTTGTTGTATTTCTTCAGAGAGTCGGCTTCATCACGATCTTCACGACCGGATCGGTCTTTGATGTCAGGCGCTCAAAAGCATGTTGCAGGCCTTCAAGCCCTACGATGTCGGTGATGTAACGGTCTGGATCGATCATGCCGTTGGCAATAAGTTCAATGGTTTCGGAGAATTCCTTGCGCGTGCACGAGACACTGCCGATTAAGTGCGTTTCGCGTAGTACCAGGCGGTTGATGTCGATCTCAATCGTCGGCTCAATGGAGTTGCCGACGGTGACGATCTTGCCGCCGGGTTTCACAGCATCCAATGCTGCGGCCATGGCAGCCGATGAACCCACAGCTTCAAAGACGACATCAAACCCGCCGTTTGAAACGGCACTGTACATTTCGCGGCGGTCGGGATTCTTGCCGTCGAGATAAGCGTCAAAGACGCCGATTTCACGGGCTTTGGCAAGTTTCCTATCGTTCGTCTTAGACATCGCCACAAAGGAAGCCCCAGCTTTTTTGGCCAGTTCCCCCATCATCTGAGCAATGATGCCGGTGCCGACGACCAGAACCTTGTCGTTTAGTTGCATCTTTGCCTGGTGGATGGCGTGGTACGCCACCATCAGAGGATCGATCAGAGCGGCGGCGGTGTCCGTGACATTGTCGGGCAATCGATAGGCAAGTCGAGCCGGCCCCACGAACTCTTCAGCATAGGCGCCGTTGCTGACGAATCCGATGTAGTTGGTGCCGTTGACGTCGCGGCACAGGTGTTCGAGCCCGGCCTTGCACATGTCGCATTCGCCACAATAGAGGTTGGCCCAGAAGACGACACACTCGCCCACCTTGAAGTCACTTGTGCCGGGATCGGTGACAACGCCGCAGAATTCGTGTCCCATCCAGAACTCGCCCGTGTGGTTCGGGTTCCAGCCTTTGCCAGTCATCCACATATGAATATCGGAGCCGCAAACGCCGGTAGCCGACACCTTGATGCGGATGTCTCCAGGACGCAGTTCGGCAACGGGGACTTCCTTGACTTCGATCTGTTTCGGGCCGGTCAGGACGCCGGCTTTCATGGTACTTGACATAAGCTTCTCCCAATGCGAAAAAGGTTTACGGTCAAAGGCAATGGTAGAAGCAAAGTTCTTATTTTAGAAGGATAATTTTTTTCACGAGCGTGAACCAATCGTTCATGCTCAAGTTCGAGTTTCTTTAGCTGCCTCGTCAATGAAGTCCTGGAGTCCCGCAGAGGGCGTCTTGGAATAGATCAAGCCGAAGCGTGCCGTGAGTGGCCACTCGATCGGAATCCACCGAAAAAGCGGATGGGCTTCCGTCCAGTACGGGATGTTGAGAATCACGCTTTCGCTTGCCTGAGCACGGTTGAAGACTTCCAGATCGAGAAAGTTGAATTCGACCTCACGCGGCATCGCTGTTTTGGCGTCGAGTGCATCGCGAGCTGCATCGAAGTCTTCCAGAAGGTCGCGCTCCAGCACAAAGAGCTCGTAGGACAAAAGTTCGTCGACCGTGACGCTTGTTTTTCCTGCCAGAGGATGCGTTGCCGCCACACAACATCCAATGGGCACACGCTCAAGAACCAGTCCGCTGCAGTCGTAGTGCGAGAGAAAGCGATCGTCAAAGACGCCGGCAATGACATCAATTTCACTGCCCAAACCAGTCAGGATTTGATCAGCACGACGGCGATCATTGGCATAGGAAATCAATCGAATTCGGGATGCTGACGTTGAGAGTCGTTTTTGTAGCCGATACCACAGCTCGATGACGTATCGCCCGGAAAACACGTCCGAAGTGCCGACGTTGATATCACGACTATCCGCAGCGGTACGTACGTCTGCTAGCAACGCATCGCCGTGCTGCACGAAATTCTGTGCCTTGCTTTGCAAAACAGATCCGGAACGCGTGAGCACAAGTCCCCGCGGAGTTCGCTCGAAAAGAGTTGTCCCTATTCCTTCCTCCAATTGTTCGATCTGCTTGATCAGAGCTGTCGGCGAGACGTAGAGGAGCCTGGCGGCCTTGGAAAAGCTCTTTTCGTGGGCACAGACGAGAAAGGCGTTGAGATAGCGGTGACAAAGCGAAAAGCGCGGCATGGCAAAACAGACATCTGGCAGAAATATCTTCTCGGACAAGCCTATCACAGCGCTAGCCTGCAGATTATCCCGGTGTTAGACTGATTTCGTTACACGTTTCGTTCTGTATCGAAATGGATTTCAATACTCTGTTGGTTGTTTGTCCGCTGGTCTTTCTTGGCGGCTTTGTCGACGCCGTCGGTGGCGGCGGCGCTCTGATTGCCGTGCCTGCCTATCTACTGGCAGGCATCCCGCCGCATATGGCAATCGGTACCAACAAACTCTCAAGCTGCATGGGCAAGGCCGCGTCAATCTTCAAGCTCGCCCGCAGCGGTTTTGTGGATTGGAAGCTAGCCCCTCTTCCCGTTTTGGTTTCCTTCGTCGGCAGTTACGCGGGCGCGTCCATTGCTCTCAACCTTCCGCCGGAAGTCTTTGAAATCATCCTTCTGGTCTTGTTACCGATCGTTGCCGCAATTGTTTTGAGAAAACGCAAGCACGACACAGAACACATCGATATGCCTTATGCCAAACGAGTCGGCATATTGTCTTCCTGCGCCTTTGTGTGCAATGCCTACGACGGTTTTTATGGTCCCGGTTCCGGGACTTTCCTTCTCGTGTCTTTTTCCTCATTCGGCGGCCTGGATGTGCGCGAAGCTTCAGGCCAAACAAAGGTCGTCAACATTGCCGGAGCCGGTGCTGCACTGGTGACTTTCGCTCTGGCAGGACAAGTCGACTGGCATCTCGGATTGATTGCCGGGCTCTTCGGAATTGCCGGGCATTATCTGGGTGCAACGCTTGTCGTTAAAAACGGCACTGCAATCGTTCGTCCCATCATTCTCGTCGTGCTGCTTGCTCTTTTTACCAAGACGCTTTGGCAATACTTCGCTTGAAACACAAGTCCGTCGCTGGCGTGATCGACGTATCAGCTCTATTCAAAGCGGTTCTCGCCCGAGTTGTTCTGATTCACCAGTTTGCACGACTTAAGCATGCTAACGGTTCAGTCTGCTCAACTTTCTGTGTTGTTGTTTTGCACTCGGGTTTACCCGTAATTTTTCTTCTCGCCCTGCCTGACTGTCAACTGGCAAACACTGCCGATTTCTCGATAAACATAAGATCGAAAGCACTTTGATCAAGTCAGCATAGTTGAGTTTGGGCGGACCAACCGCCTTCAAACCGGGAGAGAAAAATGAGAAAAAGTCTGATCGCTTTGGCCTGTCTGTCTGCTGTTGCAGGTGCCGCAACTGCCGCTGAAGTTGAACTGTACGGCACGGTTGATACCTACATTGCTGTAAACCATAATGCCGGCAAAACGGACGTTTCGTTGCGCAGCGGCGGTGCTTCCGCTTCTTTCTGGGGCATTAAGGGTACCGAAGACATCGGTGGCGACCTCAAAGCCGTCTTCAAATTGGAAAGCGCTTTCCTTGTTGATACTGGTTCCTTCTCCGATGCAGCTCAGGCAGGCAATGTGATCTTTTCACGTGAAGCATGGGTTGGTTTGCAGAGCAACACCTGGGGTACCTTATCTTTCGGTCGTCAGTACACGCCGCACTTCCTGACGTGGGCCATGACCGATCCGACGGATCTTAGTCTCGGTTCGTCTTACTCGCCTTTCTTCTTCCCGATGCCCACCGGCGTTAACGGTGAAGTCAACGACAGCCTTGTTCGCCATGACAATTCTGTGCTGTACGTTTCACCACGCATGGCCGGCGTTCAGCTTTTTGCCTATGCCGCACTTGGTGAGGAAAAAGACGCTACGACTGGTGAAATCACCGGTAGTGAGGACGGCAACGTTTACAACATTGCTGCCAACTATGTCAACGGTCCGTTGTTTGTGATGGCCAGCGTCTTGTATCAGGATTATTCGGGTAACCAAACCATTAATAATGGTTATGGTTTGGATGGCTCCTACGATCCTGATCCTAGGGATGGTAAGCACCAGGACAACGGCCACGGTATGTACTACAACCTGGGCGTGACCTACGACTTCGGCATCACCAAGCTCTCCGGTGCCTTCATGTATAAGGATGGCGAAGATACTGAAGCAATTCCCAATTTCTGGGTAGCACAGATCGGTGCCGCTACGCCTTTGTGGGGCGGACGTTGGTCTGTTTCGGCTTCAATGCTTTCCAACGAAACGCAGGATGATGCCGATGCCTACTCCTTCGGTACGCGCTATGACTATCCGCTGTCCAAGCGCACCAAGATCTATGCAGGCTACGAGGTTGTGTTCAACGACTCGAATGCCAAGTACTCAGTGGAAGCCGGCCCGGATAGCTCGCTACACTACACCAATGACTGGGGTACCACTCAGGGACAGTTCTTCATGGGTATCAACCACAAGTTCTAACCTTAATTTGCTTCCTCTCTGAAAGACTAACCGCCGTTTCATTTTCTCGAGACGGCGGTTTTTTGTGAGCAGAACAATTTGCTCTCGGTGGTGTAAAGGCAGCAGCTAAGGAATTTCGATACTGATCGGTTCGGGGGTTTTGATCGGAGGCAGCCAGTCTTTGACGCTTTCAAAAAGTTCGGTTCGCACGGCAAAAGTTCTGCCTGTTTTCTTCAGGATGCCCTCACGCTGCCATTCGGACAGACGCGTGCTCACCCACGAACGCGTTGCAGCGATGATTCTCGAGATTTCAGTGACTGAAAGAGACACGGGACATTCGTTCCATTCGTTGGCACTAATCTGTCCGCCCCCTTCCAAAAAGAAAGAAAGCAACAAAACGCGCAGTCGCCGATCTGTGTCAAGAGTGAAATTGGCAAACGCGCCTTCGATGATGGATTCTTCCTTGAGGATGGACATGTCCGCGTACATTTCCATAAGTTCCGTGGAAGTCCTTAACCCACGCCGGTACTGGGAGTTGGGAATCAATAGCGCGCGACTCGGCCGAATACACTCGGCAATGACACTGGTACGGTTCGGATTGAGAGCATCCAGATCGCCGATGGTGCGTCCGGGCAGCACCAAGGCAAATGTGTGGTAGTTGCCTCGGATATCGAGAAAGGAAAATGTGACGAGTCCTTCGAGTAAAAGAGCAACATAACCTTCTGTTCCGCCGTGTCTGAAAGTTGCTCCGGCATCGAGTGTCACCACGTGACCGTCTCGGAATAATTCCGCCAATTTCGCCGGTTCAGGAGGCAAAACCCAGGGACGCGCACGAAAAACCTGCCTCACGCTCTCTCCTTTTGGTGGTGCTGCACACGTATTTGCGTGTGCTGATCATTGCTCTTTTGTTCTCAAACGCACTGATTATATCGAGGAGCCTTTTGCTTCGGTTTTCACTACAAGTCGGCACACAACGACGATCTCATTAACAATGCTGCTCAGGCGTTGATAGTGCGTATAAACCCTTAAACCGTTTTTTGCCTAACGATCTGCCCACGGTGTCGATCGTAGATTTTTCTCAGGTTGAGATTCCCCTTTTTCGTAAGGGGTAAGGAGAAAAATCATGATCACTCGCAGATCGTTTATTCGCGGCATTGCTGCCGGCGCGACTTTGGCTGTCGTGGGGATGAGTCCGGCATTGGCAGCTCAAAAGACAATCACCACCGATATTGTGGTTGTTGGCGCAGGTTCTTCCGGCCTGGCCGCAGCTGTACAGGCTGCCGAAAAAGGCGCCAAGGTTGTCCTTCTCGAAAAGAATCCCTTCGTCGGCGGCAATTCGCAGCATGCCGAAGGCCTTTTTGCCGTTGAATCCGAGTATCAGCGTTTGCGCAGCGATCCTCAGACCCGTGAAGACGCTTTCCGCGGCTACCTTGAACGCCACCAATATGAAGTGGATCCTTCTTTGGTTCGCGATTTTATCTACGGATCTGCCGAAAACATCGAGTGGCTGCATAAGCACGACATCAATTTCCGCGTCGTTCGCATGACGCCCTGGGAAGAAGCCACTTGGCATGAGATTCTTGAATACAAAGGATCCATCCACGGTTCGGCGCTCGTGAAGGCTCTCAAGGACCATGCCGACAAGCTCGGCGTCAAGACGATGCTCTCAACGCCGGCCAAGGCGCTTATCGCCAACGACAAGGGAGCTATCGTCGGTGTCGTTGCTCACAGTGAAGACGACGAAGCCGACATCACCATCAATGCCAAGGCCGTCATTTTGGCTTCCGGAAGCTTTGGCGAAAACAAGAAGCTTATTCGCGAATGGGCGGTTCGCGATCCCGACCATTGGAAAGCCTCGTTGCCGATCAATAAGACCGGCGACGGTATTTTGATGGCGTTGGACAAAGGTGCACAGCGCGGTCCCGTGAGCTTTATCGGTCACTTGGGCACCGAGGGCAAGGGTATCGCTTTTGCCAGCCAGCTTTACACCACCAGCTGGCAGCCCTCCACCATCTGGATCAACTCTGACGGCAACCGTTTCGTTAACGAAGATGTTTCGCTGTCCTTCAGCCAGGCTGCCAACATCATTTACACGCAATATGGTCATCATGCCTGGTCGATTTTCGATGAAAGCCAGGTTGATTACATGATTGAACGCGGCGTTGACTCGGGTGTCGGTGTGATCGTTCGCGTCGGCGCAAAACTTACTAAGCTCAAGGAAGAAATCAAGGCGGCATTGCAAGCCAAGAGCGACGGTTTTAAGGCAGCAAGCTCTGTTCGCGAACTCGCCAAACAGATCGGTGTTCCTTACAAGAACCTCGACAAGGCAATCGACGACTACAACGAGGCCTGCAAGGTCGGCCATGACGGCGTCTTCTTTAAGAACGTCAAGTACATGCGCCCGATCAACACGCGTAAGCTTTATGCCATTCGCCTGGGCTCCTACTTCTTCTCGGCCTTCGGCGGCCTGGTTGTCAATCGTGACTTCCAAGTGCTTGACAAGAGCAACAAGCCCATCAAGGGACTTTATGCAACGGGTCTGGAAGTTTCCAAGGTTGTCGGCCACACCTACACGACCTGGACATCGGGCTATGCGTTCGGCTTTGCGGCCTATTCGGGTCGCCATGCCGGTTTGAACGCTGCAGAAGCGATCAAGTAGTCGCTACGATCGGACCTTGGGTCTGATCGTCACCCCGCAAATGCATAAGCGAGCAGCCGGCAGCGAGCGTTATTGCTCACCGCCGGCTTGCTGCTAACAAAAAGGAGAGAATCTGAATGAACAGAACCAAACCGATTGCGGCGCTTGAAAAAGCTCAAAAGTACGCAGCCTCGCTCAATAACCCTTCCGTTGAAGCCTTTAAGGCTCAGGGTGGAAAAGTCATCGGCACGTTCGACCCGGAAGTTCCGTTTGAAATTTTCGAAGCTGCCGGATTGATGCCTTTTGCATTACGCGGCACGGGTGCGACAAGCACGGAATATGCCGACAAATATTTCAAGCAGCTCACGTGCGACTTCACGCGCTCCATGTTTAACGAGCTTGTCCGCGGTCAGTATGACTTTTTGGACGGCGCCGTTGTCTACAACTGCTGCGATCACATGCGGCGCATTGACGATAACTGGAAGCTGCTGCCCAACGCCAAAAACTTCCATTTCCTTTATATCCCGAAACGCTGGGATGCCTCTACCTACCCGCGTTTCTGCGAGGAAATTCAGGCGCTGATCAAGTCTGTTGAAGAAACCTACGATGTCAAGATCACAGCTGATGCACTGCGTGCAGCGATCGTTGAAAGCAACAAGACCCGCGCTTTGATCCGCCAACTTTACGAATTGCGCAAGGACGACGAAGTTCTGATTGACGGCACCGAAGTCATGAATGTCCTTACGGCTGGCGAATCCATGCCTCGCGCTGAGTACAACGCCATGCTCACGGAACTCATTGCCGAATTGAAAGCCGGCGGCGAATCTGTTAAGCCGCGCCGTCGTTTGATGCTTCTTTCCGGTCACGCCAACACGGCCGAATTGTTGAGCGCACTCGAAAGTCAGGGGGCTTTGATTGTTGTGGACGATGCCTCCAACGGTTTGCGCATGGCTGAAAAGGACATCTCCGAAGAAGGTGATCCGTTTGCAGCGCTCTGCGACTTCTACTTCAATGTCAAGACGCCGATGCCTCGTGCTTTCGGCACGCAGGATCGTCGTTTTGAAACTTACCTGCGACTCTTTGACGAATACCGCGCCGACGGCATTGTTTCGGCCCGTGTCACCATGTGCGACCTGTGGGCCTTTGAACAGTACATGCTGGCCAATCTGCTTCGCGAGAAGGATATTCCGAGTCTTGAGCTTGAAATCAATTATTTGATGGACAGTGTCGGTCAGGTTCGCACACGCGTTCAGGCTTTTGTCGAGAATCTGCCGCGCCGCAGCGCCTAATTGGATTGAGGAGAAAAGAATATGCCCAAATATGAAACCGGTCTTGAGCGGCGTCTGGAGTACCGCGAGCGTCTTGCCGGCATCAGTCAGATGCTGCACGGTTTGCCCGCAGAGCAGCAAAATCCCATTCAGATTGCGCTGATTGACTTCATGCGTGAATACAACGAAGGCATTCTTGATGCCGCGCAAAATCATAAGCCTCTCGTTTGCACCTGGTACGGCAACGCTCAGGAGATCTTTGCCGGCATGGGCATCAAGTACTACAACCCTGTCATGGACTTGATGTTCCACCTGCAGTTCACTGATTATGCCGACGCCAAAGAATGCGATCAGTTCCCGCTTGACGACAAGATCTGCTCGCTGGTGCGCTATGCGGTGTGGTCGATGGAAAATCGCCTGCATCCGAAGCCCGATGCCTTTATCTGCATGATGGAACCGTGCGACGGGCAGGTCATGCTGCATCAGGCCTTCAAGCGGTCTGACTATCTTAAAGACGTCCCCTGCTTTGCCTTTGACCCGAGCTACGGGCACGAAGATAAGGATTTCGAATACGTCGCCCGTCAGCTTCGTCAGGAAATGGTTCCTTTCTTGGAACGCACTACCGGTGCCAAGTACGACTTCAAGCGCGTGGCTGAACTGGTTGAGGAAACGAACAAGCAGTATCGCATTTGGGCCGAAGTCAACGAACAGCTTCGCGCCTCTCCCTGCCCGATGCCCTCTTTTGCCGTGCCTGACGCTTTCTGGGCGCTGACGCAACATCTGCCGGCAGGTCATCCGACGGCAACAGCCATCATGCAGGGAGCCCTCGACTTTGCCAAGCACAATGTCGCCAACCATGTCGGACCGGTGATGAACGAACAGATCCGTATCCTGTGGCCCGACCTCAATCCGCTCTGGGGTGACAAGCTCGGCGCTTGGCTTGCGAGCGAATGGAATGCCGTTGTCGTGCAGACCTTCCAAGGCGGCACTCCCTACACTGATGTTGATACGAGCAACGAAGAGGCCATGTTCTTCGGTCTTGCTCGTCGTGCTGTAGCCGAAGTGCCGATGATCCGTCAGGGTCGCGGCTGGGTCGACGTTTTTGAAGAAGACGTCACCAAGATGATCAATGAATTCAACATCAACGCCGTTGTCTTCCCCGGACACATGGGGCATAAGGATCAATCCGGTTCCGGTGAGTTCCTGAAGCGCATTTGCCGCGATATGGATGTGCCGCTGATCAATATGACGACAAGTCTGTTTGATGAGCGCTACACGCCGCTTGACAAGGTCAAGAACGACCTCTCGAATTTCTTCTCGGCTTCCGGATTCAAACGCGCAAAGCACTAAGATCGGACTGAAGAAGAGTTGATTTTCCCTGCCGGAAGTCACTCGGCTTCCGGCAGGCTTTAAAAATAAGCAAAGGATCAAAGACTATGCCTATTTTTGCAGGATGCGATATCGGTTCGACCACAGGAAAAATTGTTCTCATGGACGAGAACAAAACGATTCTCGGTTCGTCTATCGTTCGATCGGCTCATGGCCCTCAAGCAACGGCGGACCATGCGATGGAACTCGCGCTGGCCGATGCCAAACTACCCAAAGACATCAAAATCGACTACCTCGTCTCCACCGGTTACGGACGTACAAATATCAAGGGCATGAACGAGGATATTTCGGAAATTTCCTGTCACGCCCGCGGTGTGCATCATTTCAACAGCGCTGTCAGGACCGTCATTGATATCGGCGGACAAGACTGCAAGGTTATTTCATTGAGCAAATCCGGTCGCGTGCAGGATTTTCAGATGAATGACAAATGCTCGGCAGGCACCGGCCGCTTTTTTGAAGTCATGACTCGAGTGCTTGACTGCTCGTTTGAGGAATTGGCTAACGCGGCATTGAAGTCGACACATCCCTGTCAGATTTCCAAGCAGTGTTCCGTTTTCGCCGAGAGCGAAGTGATTTCGCTGGTCAACAACAACGTACCGTTCGAAGACATCAGTGCCGGAATTCACGATTCCATTGCTCGCCGCATCAACGGCATGGTGATGAAGGTCGGTCTTGAACCTGAGGTGGTGCTTACGGGTGGATGCGCTCGCAATGTCGCGCTCATTAAGTCTCTCGAAGCCATTTTCGGTCGTGCGATGGCGAAGTTGCCAGAAAATCCTCAGCTCATGGGCGCTGTCGGCGCGGCAATTTTTGCTTTGGAGAACTCTCAGCAATGAGTCTGTTTGAAGCCCAAGTTGCCGAACTCAGAAAGTGCTTGTCTGAACCGCTTTCCCCAGTTGCACCCTTAGATTGCGGTGTCGAGGGGGGAAATCTGCCGTCGCCGCAGGCTCGAGCAGGGCTTATCCTGCAAAACGAATCGTTTTGCGAATTGGCCGGACCCGGTCGCGCGTCTGTCTTATCGCTTGCTTACAGTAATGAGACGGCATGTGAAGGCGCGTGGCGCATCGGTGAGGATTTGCAGAAATTCAAAGGCAAGACCATTGACTTTGGTTTGGTGGTTCTTCTTTCGGGCAAAGCACTAGACGCACAAACTTTCTATCAGTTCACACTGCGCTTTCCTAGGCTGGCAGACCATCCGGGCTGGATGGTAAAGACTGACAAAACGAACGTCTGGATCCGTGTGGGAGGCGACGATCCTGCTCAGGCTTTAGAGATTGCTGCTGCAAGTCTTATAGATCGGATTCATAAAGCTTTTGAAGCTGTCGAAACTGTTGAGCTTTATTTTGTCCTTAACGATAAGCAGCTCATTGAATTGCTCAAACCTGTTGCCGAGGACTGTCAAAAGACGCTTCGGGAACTGAAAACAGGGGTTTGGCAAGAACGCGGCTTCGATTATGAATCCTGTCAGCTTGCCGGCCACTGCGGCAGCTGTTCCGACAAAAAGACTTGCGCCTCGGTGCGTAAGATTCAAGCGAAGGTCAAACTCGTTCGCAAAGAAAAGGAAAAAGATAAATGCAAAAAGTGATCGCTGTTTGCGGCAAAGGCGGCGTCGGCAAGACGGCTCTGACCGCCATGCTTACCCGTCAATTGAAAAAGCGCGCCGATACGGGACGCCTCTTGGTTGTTGACGCCGATCCGGCGCTCGGCCTTCTCTATGCGCTCAATGTAGAAACCGACAAGACGATCGGTGCGGTTCGCGACAAAGTTCTTGCCGCGGCCGAAAGCGGCAACGCCGGCGCACAGGCCGAAGTCGCCAATGAACTCGACTACCTCATCACGAGCACGCTTCTTGAAGAAGACGGCTATTCGGCCATTGCCATGGGTCGCATGAACGCCAAAGGCTGTTTCTGCTCGGTGAACGACCTCTTGAAGGATGCCTTGGAGCAGCTGGTTTTGAAGTTTGACACGATTGTTGTCGACGGCGAAGCCGGACTTGAACAGATCAACCGTCAGGTCGTTGAGAAGATCAACACCCTAATTCTGGTGACGGATTCCTCCTATCGCGGTGTGCAAACCGTGCACCACATCGAAGAACTTGTTAAAAACGGCGCCGTCCCCTATTGTGAGAGCATCGGTGTGGTGTTTAATCGCGTACAGGGCGACAACCGCTCAGCCGATGAGTTGCAAGCAGCTGTCGGACTACCGGTGCTCGGGGTTGTGCCTTACGACCCGACGCTTCAGGAATATGACGCAAAGGGCAAGAGCCTGCTGGAACTTCCCGACAACACGGTGGCTCTGGCCTGTGTCGACGAAGTGATCAATAAGGTCTTTCGCTAAATTTATCCGCCGTAGAACGGATTAAGGGTCTCCTTATCCGTGGCGTGGTTTCACGCCTTGAGCTTCGATTCTCGTGTTGCTTTTCACGAAAGTCGAAGCTTTTTTGTTGTTAGGTAGAGACTGCTGAAGCACAGTGATCATAGAAATTCGGCGCGGAAACCCCTGCATTCATGCAGGGGAGGAAGCGCCGCCTCCTTTCTAAATTCTGTTAAGTAGGTAGTTCGAGGTTCCAGCAGCCTCAATTGTTTGTAGTTGATACCGGCGGAAATCCGAGTACCGTCAAGACGGCGCACATCAAAACTTCCCGAAGTCCTTCGCCCAAAGATGAATGCTTCTTCACCTTTGCAAATCACCTTGTCGAAAAGACGGAAACCTTTGACTTCGTAGGGAGCCTGGTTCTTCTTTCTCAATCCGCCTTTCAGAATCGACAGCTTGTGAATCTGCCGGTTGTGCTTTCGGGTTTGCTTTTGAAAGAAAAAGCCCTCCAGTCGCTTTGCACCAAGGTTGTCCGCAATGCAGTACGCGTCTGCACAGTGGCTCTTTGCGATCCCGTATGAGATGCGCTTGTGCTTTGTGAGATAACCGTAGGTGTTGCGAACATTGAGTTCTGGGTGAGCCTTTTCCAAACGCTCAAAGAGCGTCCGACGCATGATGCCCATGAAGGTTTCTGCTTTGAACGACTTTCCCCGCTTGATTTTGAGTTCGATCTCCCCTCGATGGAAAGCCTTGTGACAGGTCTCGCACAGCGTGATGAGATTGTTCGGCGCATCGCCCCCGGTCCGTCGGCTCTCAATGTGGTGAACATTGAGTATCGGATCTTTGGACTTCCCGCGGCAGTGCTGACAAACGTGTCCGTCCCGGAAAAGCACGTATTCCCGCACGTTCCAAAATCCGAGCTGTTCGCCTTGTTGGTACGCCGCTCCGGTAATGTCCGGGTTCTTCAGCAGTTGCGTATCAAACGCCGCTGTTTCGACGGTTATGGCAGTCACCGGCAAGACCTGCATGACCGCTTCTACGCGCGACATGTGCGCCGCAATGCGGTTTTCCACCGAAGGAGCTAGCCAGCCTTCGCGCTTGCTTGCCACCCGGTTGTCGAAACGAGGCGCACGGTAGCGCGTCTTGCGG